>ENA-OYCX01000202-OYCX01000202.1-human-gut-metagenome-genome-assembly--contig:-NODE-202-length-19598-cov-5.563066_pt1 | contig 19598 bp, 20 predicted proteins | sample MGYA00243459_ERZ652885 | MGnify/ENA primary metagenome ERZ652885 (study PRJEB26926, sample SAMN06164570) | human gut metagenome | biome: ENVO:00009003; feature: ENVO:2100002; material: ENVO:00002003...
TCGTGGGCTCGGAGATGTGTATAAGAGACAGGGTTAATTCTTCCGTTTTTAAAAAAAGACTATCACATCTTGGTAAATAGAATAGAAATAGTGGATATATCGGTAGTGTTTCAAGTAATTATTGCTATGATAGCCATGCTAATTTGTATGCTAATTATTGGGGGATTTCAAAAAATCAGCGGAATATTTGGACTGAAGAGAAAGTAGTAAAAAATTGTCATTGCGATTACAATCTCATCTGTAATGTGGCTTATGAAATTATTGTGTGAAGTGCTCCGTGGATGGTTAGCAAGAAAAGATAAACTAGAAAGAGGTGATTGATAATCAAGTGGTACATAAGATCAATAATTCAAGATTTCAGACAACCCGTGTCATACTTGATTCCGGCCATAATCTTGAGTGGATGCATTGTATTTGCTGTTAGCTGGTTATATGGAAAAAAGAGTACAATAAAACATAGAATCCCATTTTCCATTTTCTTAGCGTACATTCTCGTCATTTTCCGCGTAGTTTTCTTATGTAGGGAACCTGGAAGTAGAAAGACTATCAGTTTAGTTTTATTTGAAACATGGGGACATACCTTTCATATGCACGCTATGTTTGTTGAAAACATTATTATGTTTATTCCGTTTGGCGTCTTGCTACCGATACTGTTTAGAAAATTCAGAAATGGATGGTTGTGTGTGCTGACTGGATTTATTTGCTCTTGTAGCATTGAGATAGTGCAGTATATTACTCAAACTGGATTTTTACAATTGGATGATGTGGTGACAAACACAACGGGTACGCTGTCGGGATGGCTAGCTTGGAAAGCAGGAGAGTGTGTAGTGAAAAATAGAAAAGGGCGTATACAAGGCTGATTTATTTTCAGACTTGTGATATAATGGGAGCGGTAGCTCCCTATGCTGCTCGTAATAACATCACACACCTCTCCGTGGTGAGCAGCAGACAACGCTGATATAAGCGGCTAAGATGTGGAGAGAAAACTACGTAACAGAAACAAACTAATTGAGGTGGAATAAACATGGCGAATGATTCAATGAAGAAAGAGTTAGTTGTGCATAAGGTTTATTCGGCGTGGCAGTTTATTACATATACAGAAAAAAATATTAACACCGTGCAGTATTGCGCAGATACAATTAATAATATCATTGGTAAGATGACAATGAAAACTGTGCGTTGGCAACAGGATATTTCTACCGATTTTGTTGATGATGTTACTAAAGATGGGAAAAAAGTAAAACGATTATCAGTTACAATGGAAAATTCTCCAGTGTACGAAGTAAGAGTTGCGGGGGAGAAGATTGATCCGTGGTTTTTGTTTGACAAATTGTTGCGTGATTTCTTCCAGTATACGATGAATGCATTTGACTCAATGAGCCAAATAATTAATGCCGGATTGTTGGCTAATAAGGGGAAGAAGATTGATTCTGTTGATATTCAAAAAATGATGGCAACTTTCAATCAGCAAACATATAGCACAGCTTTCCCTAAAATGCAAGCGTGGCTAAATAAAACAGTACAATCGCAAGAATTTCAGTATATAGAAGCGATAAATAATAGAACTAAACATACAGCTGATATTGCAAATAAACTCTCGATGGGGATCTGGGGAAGTTCCAACACTACGGAAATTGGTCCATTCTTCCGTAAAGATGTGCAGCATGATAAGATAGAATTATCAGATCAGCTTCAAGCAACATTAGATTTTCTGAATAATTCATGGAATGAGTTTTTGACCGTGTTTCAAGAAGAGTATGTAAGAGATGTTTATACAGAAAATCGGAAGCATGCCATTTCGGGCGTTCGGCAGCAGAAATTAAAGGAAGAGCCGGATCAAGATCTATCTTATGCATATATTTCGGCTGATACTACTTTTGACGCTATGCCAGAGGAATTGTATATTTTGCTGGTAAGCGAAAATGAAAATGAAGTATATGCGCATGAGTGTTCGTTTGATACAATTCTTGTTACAGGAACGAATAACCTTGATGTGTTAGGAAGATACTGTGCTGAGGATGTAATAGGTGATGACAGCCTTTTACATTATCGTAAGTATGTAAAAGATAAAACAGTTATCGGTGGTGCATGTATGTTTTATGTACACCAAGAAAATACTGTATTCTACCATAAAAATTCATATTTTAATGTTGAGTCTGTGTCAGATGACGAAACATTTCTCGCACGCACATCGTTACCTTTTTAATAGCTAAAGAATATATAAAAGGAAAGAGGTTATCACCATGCCCAGAACGAAAGGCAGCAAAAACCGTCCCAAAATCAATACTACCAAAGACTACGCATCCCAGATTGCAGAGTAGCAGAAGAACACATTGAAAGAGAAGAAGTCTGCTCTGAAGAAGGCCGAAAAAGAAGTGGCATCTCTGGAAACGAAGAAGGCAAAGGCAGATGCTAAGGCCGCTGAGGAGGCTAAGAAGACCGAGGCAGAGGCTGTGCTGAAGAAGTTGCTGGCCAGCGGGATGAGTGCAGATGAAATCCTTGAAAAACTGAAATAAACAAGAAAACTAATAACAAAAATAAATGCCGTGTGGACAAACTTAACTCCAGAAGTTCACACGGTATTTTTTGAAGGGTGTTATATAGTTTATGACGGAAATAAAAGAGAATGAGGAGCGTGAGAAAATGAACTTATCAAAAATACATCATATTGCAATCATCGTATCTGACTACGAAGCTGCAAAGGATTTCTATGTGAACAAGCTGGGATTCTCTGTTATCAGGGAGAACTACCGCCCAGAGCGTAAGGACTGGAAGCTAGATCTGCGTGTTAACGAAAACACAGAGCTGGAGATTTTCGCTGAGGAAAACCCGCCGAAGCGTGTGAATCGCCCAGAGGCATGTGGTTTGCGTCATCTTGCTTTCTGTGTTGATAGCGTAGAGCAGACAGTGAAAGAACTGGCGGAGGTAGGGATTGAATGTGAGCCAATTCGTGTGGATGATTACACCGGCAAGAAGATGACATTCTTCCATGACCCGGATGGACTGCCGCTGGAGCTGCATGAGTAAAATTAAGAAAACAAGAAAACCAGGCGGTGGCCGGAAGAAGTTGAAGCCAGAGTACGATGCCGAGAATAATCTGAAAGAGCAGATGGAAAGTGCTGTGGCACTTTATAATTCTGAGATGTCCTTGCAGGCCATCGGCGATGAACTGGGATTAAATCCAATAAAAGTAAGAAAGCTGCTCATCACGGCTGGTGTGTATGAATCTGAAGTGGCGGAGAAAGTAAAAAACACTTTTGAAGAATATCGAGAAACACAGGACTACAAAACCTCCATACTCTCAACCGCAAATGCTCTTAAACTTTCCAAAGCCTCCGTCACCTCGTACCTGCCATATCAGAAAGGTGTGTACTTTCCAAGTACAGCAGAAAAAGGGAAAATCAGTGTTGGAGCAGAGCGGCAGCGGAGATACAGAGCAATGAAACGGTGGAGGACTGATCCGACAGAAGAAAACTTCTGGGGCGTGGTTCTGGCCTATGCTGGGGTAAAATTCAAAACTTACTCCAGACTGCCATTCTCTTATGAAGTGCGAAAGGGAAGAAATGGTGAGTACAATAAAGAGCTGTGGATCGACAGACGGGAAAAAAGTAAGAGTCTGGCGTGGAGTTCGGTGTTGCTGGCACTGGGGAATATAAAGAAAAAGTAGTAGACCGTCCGAAGGCTCTGGGCGACATCCAGGGCGTGACCTACATATACGGAATGTTCTATAGGTTCGGGCTAATTGATGTGCCGTAACTGAGAAAGTGAATCTTAGTTGGGAAGGATGGTAGCATTATAGAAAAATTGAAGGAGTTGCTAGAGGATTGTATTAAGAAAACGGAGCCTGAGTATTACCCACCAGTGGAGAATCTGCTGGATCTGATCTACGAGCATTATACGGAGAACAACCCAGTAGGAAAAAACACAGTTGCCGGGAAAGCAGCAAAGGCCAAGGAAAAGGAACTGGAAGAGTGGCTGCGTGGCTTGGAAGGTATGGATAGGCTGATAGATGACTACACCGGCGATAAGATTCCACTTTGGGAGAAGATCATGGACCGGCAGGGAACGGTGTGCTGTGCATGGGAGGAGACCGCTTTTGAGGAAGGCCTGAAAGTCGGGATTCGGCTCATGATGGAAGTGTATAGCTTGTGATGGAAATAAAATGAACTCCTGGAGTTAAAAAAAAGCCCTCGCTTGTTACGGCGGGGGTGTGTGTTCTCATTATTCAGGCTTTTCAGTTTTCTTCTTCGGTGCAATTTTGTGGCAGGAGTAGATTGCCATGCCCATGCAGGTAAGTGCTCCGAGTGACCAATATTTATGTGCTTTCATTTTGTGTATCCTCCTCATTATCCGTTTGGTTTTGTCAATATCACTTGCTATCTGTGCAGACGGACTGAGCGGTATGAATGAAGCCGTAAATGCGGCGTTTCCGCAGACAGAATTGCAACGCTGCATAGTTCATCAGGTGAGAAACACGTTGAAATATATGAGCGATAAGAATAAGAAAGAATTTGCCAATGATTTGAAAACCATTTATCACGCTCCGTCTGAGGACGCCGCTCTTGAGCAGCTTGAGAGAGTAACTGAAAAATGGGAGGGCGATTATCCCAACGCAATGAAGAGCTGGTACAAAAAAATTGGAATGTGATATCGCCGATCTTCAAATTTTCCGCACAGGTAAGAAAGGCCATTCACACCACCAACGCCATTGAAAGCCTTAACAGCGGCTATTGCCGTCTGAACAAGCAGAGGAGTGTATTTCCCAGCGATACGGCACTTTTGAAGGCTTTGTATCTGGCGACCCACGAGATAGCAAAGAAGTGGACTATGCCGCTGAGAAACTGGGGCAGGGTGCTTGGCGAACTTGAAATTATTTATCCAGACAGGCTGAGCTGAGCAGACTGACTGCCGAAGAAACTTGACAAATTACGGTATTAATTGTATACTGTAAAAAAATTTGAGCGGCTTGAAAAAACAGCCGCTCAAATTTTTTTATCACAGTTGATGAATTTACAGAGAATTTTTCGCAGGACCGCTGCATAAAAAATAGCGTAGCAGTCTTTCAAACTGCTACGCTATAAAGTCTAATTTTTTTTGGTCACATCAATATCCTGCGGTGCTTTTTTCTGTTAGATTATTATTTCTTTGTCGTCACGCTCTTAGCAGCTGACCATGAACCATAGTATCTTGTTCCGTTCACATCAGTGTAAGTTCTAACTCTTACATAGTATTTCTTCTTAGCCTTGAGCTTTGAGTACGTTGCCTTTGAAGTCTTTTTGTTCTTTACAGTCTTTTTAGTCGCACCCTTGAAGGACGAATTTGTGCTGTACTGTATCTCGTAACCTGTGCCGGAATCCTTCTGTGCCCAGTTTACTGTAAAGCCCTTTGACTTGGCTTTAAGGCTCTTTATCTTCTGCTTTGCAGGGTTTATCTTGAAGGTCTTCGTGATAACGCCGCCGTATGTGCCTTTGCCCTTAATGGTGACCTTAGCAGTGCCGACCTTCTTGTTGTTCAAGTAGGAGATCGTGTAGTTCTTGCCGTTTTTCAGGACCTTGCCGTTGTATGTGACCTTGATGCTCTGCTTGATAGCCTTGCCTGTGTAGGACTTGGTCTTTATACCGCTTATCTTTGCCTTTTTGAAATTGGTCTTTGCGGTGGTGATAGACTTAACGTTAGACCAGTTGCCGTAGTAAACTTCACCGTTCACGTTTGTGTATGAACGTACACGAACATAGTATTTTTTGCCGCTCTTGAGCTTGCTGACAGTCAGAGTATCAGGCTTGTTTGCTGTGAGTTTCTTTGTTACCGCACCTGACATTGATGAGCTTGTGCTGTACTGAACTTCGTAGCCTGTTGCAGAACCTTTCTGTACCCAGTCTACAAAGAATCCCTTGTATCTTGTTTCTAGTTTCTGAATGGACTGCTTAGCAGGATAGATCTTGAAATTCTTTGCAATAGTGCCTGCGTAGTCGCCCTTACCGGTTATAGTCACGATACCAAGACCAACATTCTTGTTGTTTGAGTATGAAACAGTGTAATCAACGCCGTTTTTGAGCGTCTTGCCGTTCAGAGTAACAGTTACGGAAGGAGTCTTAGCTGTGTTGTCGAAAATGTAGCTGCTTGTTGAAACGCTCACGCTTGCACCCTGAATGCTTATCATAGGAAGTGCAGGGATCTCGGCAGTTTCAAGGACTGTTTTGCAGACTTTACACTCCTTGTGCTTTGAACCCTTGACGTTTATCGCAGCGTTTTTGTCGATTATCCAGTCACTGGAAGTGTGCTCGTATCTGCCAATGGATTCACTAGATATTATTTCTCCACAAATAATGCATTTTTTCGCATTTTTTGTTTCAAAATAACATTTATAAATTTCATTTTTCTTCACAAAATGAAATTCATCTTCTGGCACATGACCCGTCTTAGGTATGGATTCAGTTATCTTGTCATTGCAGTTTGCACAAGTCTTGGTCTTTACGCCGTCTTCAGTGCAGGTTGGCTCTTGAGTGATAGTTTCTATGTATGAGTGGGGCTTTCCATAGTGATAATGAATATTAGCATTTGTTAACCACCAGTTCGATTCACCGATTTGGATTTTGTTCCAACTGCTTTTCGTGCCAGTGTAATAAACATCTTTTATTTTACCACATTCAGCAAAAGCATTATCCGAAATTGTGGTAACACTATCGGGTATTGTTATGTCAGTAATAAGTGAACATCTAAAGAATGCTCCGTTGCCAATGGTTTTCACATCTTTTGGTATTGTAATTTTTTCTGTCGTTACTGAAACTGATATTAATATACCATTTACTATTACATATTCTCCGCTTTGTTGTTTTAACCAGATAGTATTATTAAAAGCGTTATATCCAATATTAATAACACTACTCGGAATTGATACATTTGCAAGATTTTTGCAATTTTCAAATGCCTTGTAATCAATATTTAAAACGCCCTCAGAGATAGCAACACTTTCAAGATTTGTACAACCACTAAATGCACATGCTCCAATGTTACTTACACTACCAGGAATGGAAACAGTGGTAAGATTCCAGCAGTCACTAAAAGCACTATCGTCAATAGAATTAACAGTATCAGGAATTATTATACTTTCAAGTTCGCTACAACCTGAAAAGGCACCATTTCCAATGTATGCTACGCTTTTGGGAATTGTTACTTTTTTTAAATTGTTATTACCATTAAATGCATTATCTCCGATGCTGGTTACATTATCAGGAATTGTAACTTCGACTATGTTACGATTCGAATAGATTAATATGTTATTTACTATAACGAGAGAATTGTTTTCAAGTTGTTCATTTATCCATAATGTGTTTTCAAATGCATTACCACCAATGCTTATAACATTATTTGGGATGGATATATTTTCAAGGTTTGTGCATCCCTCAAATGCACAGCCTTTGATGACTGTAACGCTATCGGGGATAGTTAATTCTTTAAGATTTGTACAATTTGCAAACGCAGAACTACCTATACTTGTTACACTATTAGGGATATCAACAGACAAAAGTTTTTCACAACTTTCAAATGTATCGTCATTGATACTTGTAACACTATTAGGAATAGTAATACTTTCGATATCACTATATGAAAAAGCATATTCTTCAATATTGGTAACACTATTTGGTATAGATACACTCGCTATTTTGCAGTAAGCAAATGCTTTTTTTCCGATACTGGTAACTTCCTTATCTTCAATTTTAGAAGGGATAATCAAATTTGTGTCACTGCCGTTATATCGTACAATTTCAATCGTGCCGTCATTGAGAACTCTATACTCATAATCGCCGTCTGCATAATAGTCACCCGCAGTAGCAGATGCCACTAATTCATTCAAGATAGCATTATTTTCAGTAGCAGGCAACGCAAACGTTCCGAATGTCAGCGATAACGCAAGAACTGTTGCTAATAGTTTCTTCATAAGATCACTCCATTTCTAAATTTAATGCCATAATGCATTATTTTTTCATTTATGATTATACCACTTTAATTCCAACTTTTGTTAAGCTGGCTGCTTAGGATAACGATTACATTTTGTAAACAAAGTGTAAATTATGTAGCAGGAAGTGTGACACATATTTTGCACATTTCTGTCACAGCAAGATATTTACAAATGAAATTAAAGATACATGTACAATGTTATATTGGAACTGAACTGACCCCCAAAAGTTAGACAAAGATTCAAAAGAAAATTTATGCAAAGCGACTAAGAGGAATCTTGGTCGCTTTTGTTATGCAGCTTCCTGTCTGAAATCTATAGGAGATAGACCATTAAGCTTAAGCTTGATGCGTTTGTTGTTGTACCATTCTATGTATTCATGAAGTAATCCTGTATAATAAAACTTGACACATAAAAACAATCAAAGTATAATAAAAACAAAGGAGTGTGTCATCAATGGGAACAGGAAAACAATATGATGAAGAGTTTAAAAAGCAGGCAATAAAGCTCGCAAAGGAGATTGGCACCAAGGCAGCAGCAGATGAGCTGTGCATCCCCAAAGGAACGCTAGTGACGTGGTTGAAAAAGGCGCGGATCGGGGAAATAGACACAGGTGCAGGCTCACGTACACCAGGAGAGTCACTTACTATCGCACAGCAGCTTCAGGCAGCAAACAAGCGGATCAAAGAGCTTGAAAAGAAAAACCGTGAGCTTGAAGAGCTTTGCAATAGTCAAAACGCACTTCACAAAGTTTTTCCGCAGGCAGGTTTATGAGATGACGTATTCGTACATTTACTTTGCGGTGCTGATAGTGATACTAGTGGTATTGGCATTCGTTTTGGTGAAAAACGCTGATTTTATCACGAACGAGGAGGACAAGTAATGGCTATGATAGAGGTCAAAAATGTTGATTTGTGCTTGGCAAAACTGAGATATTAAAGCACATAAATGTGTCCTTTGAGGAGGGCAAGATACACGGGCTTATCGGCAGAAACGGCAGTGGAAAAACAATGCTTATGAAGTGCATATGCGGTTTCATCAAGCCTACAGGTGGCGAGATTATCGTTGACGGCAAGCAAGTCGGCAAGGATATTGACTTTCCGAAAGATATGGGCATCATTATTGAAACGTCTGGGTTTATCCCGTATTATTCGGGCTACAAAAACTTAAAGCTCCTCGCTGGACTGAACAACAAGATAGGCAAAGAAGAGATACGCAACAGTATGAAACAGGTGGGGCTTGACCCTGACTTAAAACGGCACGTCCGCAAATACAGTCTTGGTATGAGGCAGAGGTTAGGTCTGGCACAAGCCATCATGGAAAAACCTAAGATACTTATTCTCGACGAGCCTTTCAATGGCCTTGACAAAGACGGCGTAAAAGAAATGCGTGAGTACCTGCTTTCATACAAATAGCAGGGTAAGACTATCCTTATCTTGCTCACACTCGGCGGAGGATATTTCTGTGCTGTGCGATACGGTGCCGATGATCAATATCGTTACTGATATTACCGAGAACAGCAGAACTGAAATTATCTCCGCTTTTCGGCATTTTAATATTTCAGTTTCCTTTATATCAGCAAACCTAAATATCATTATAGCCAAAACAACAATGCAGGCAAAGCATGATTTTGATTGGGATACATACAACTAGGATATCAAGGGGAATAACTGCTACGATAGCTGGATACAGGAGTTTAGAAAAGGTAGCCATGACGGGGTAGTTAAAAATATCACGGTAAGTGCCTTGGGCGACCTGACGATAGAGACCGACAGCGGCATGGTGATAGAAGTGTTTGTTAATACGGCTGTCAATGAGTGTTGGAGATTTTTTGAAAGAAATTCAGACGAGCATTTTATCATGAATGGTAATGGGATAGAAAAAAGGCAACCGTTTATACGGTTGCCTTTTTCTATATCAAGTTCTTATTATTTACCAAGTGCTATCTTTCCCATTGCGTCTGCCTGCATGATAGCGTCATAAAGCTCGATAGGCTGTACGTCGCCTGCAAGGTTGTGGATAGTTTCGCCAGGGATACAAGCGTTCTTTGCGATTGTTTCCACCTGCTCAGGGGTCGTTACTCCTATTTCCTCAAGGGTAACAGGAAGTCCGACTTCAAGACAGAAGTTCTGTACCTCTTCAAACTCTTCCTTTGGTGCACCCTCAAGAACAAGCTGTACCAGCGTTCCAAGTGCTACACAGCAGCCATGGTCTGCGTGCTTGATTCCCAGAGATGTCACACCGTTGTAGAATGAATGTGCAGCCGCACAGTTTACGTTGTCTGCACCAACGCCTGATAGATATACGTTAGCCTCGCAGATAGCCTCCAGTGCAGGTGTTACTGCGTGGACCTTACAAGCCTCAACGGCCTGCTTACCGTATGTTTTCAGTGTATCGTAGCAAAGTCTTGCAAGTGCCTGACCTGCCCTTGTGATACCTGTGCCCTCAAGGCTTGCGGACTCTGTTCTTATGGACGCTCTGCCCTCAAAATATGTGCCCAGTGCATCGCCCATGCCTGCAATAAGGAACTTCACAGGTGCGTTTGCGATAACTGTTGTGTCTACCATTACTGCGTCAGGATTGGTAGGGTAGAAAAGATATTTGTCAAAGCTGTGGTCATCATTGTATATTACTGACAGACCTGTGCAAGGTGCGTCAGTTGCCGCAACAGTCGGCACGATAACAATGTGCTTGCCAGTGTAAAAAGCCGTAGCCTTTGCAGTGTCTACCGCACTTCCGCCGCCAACTGCAACAACGGTGTCGATGTTGTCAGCCTTAACTATCTCTTCCATTTTGGCGATCTCGCCCTTGCTCGATATGCCGCCGAATATCTCGTAACGTCTGTAATCATCAAGGTCGCCAAAGCTCTTTTCTATTTTGTCATGACAGGCTTTATAACCGCTGTTTGAACATACAAACAGCCATCTTTTGCCCATATAGCCCATTTCCTCGTGGAATTTGAGTGTTGCATCTCTTCCCTGAACATATTTGAGCGGCTCACGCATTGCTCTGAGTCTTCCCATCATAATGAATTACCTCCAATTTGTTTAATATGTTTATTTTATACGGAACCCTCTCCGTATTTTCAACTAAATTATAGCACTTTGCATAAAAGAAACAAGAACTTTTTCATTAATGATATGTGAACAATTTGTTGTGCCGCACACTGAAACATACTAAAAAGCAGTTGATTGTGGCAAATTTATGTAGTATAATATGAATTAGACGTAAGACCATGGGTCGATAATGGCTTTGTGCATAACTGACTGATGTCGCAGAATGTTTTTGTGCATATATACAAAAGCGTATTTCTTTGGTAACCAAATGAAAATAACTGCAACTAAGTATATGAAAGGGCAAAACGAGTTCAGGCAGGAGATAAAAAATGATAAATGCAGAGCTAAACAAAATCATTTTCTCTGTTTTGCAGTCTATGAGCGAGGAAGTTCGGCAGACCGATAAAGAGGCGGAGAAACAGATGAAAAAAATTATTGACAAACTGGTCTTGGAGGGATATGTGAATGAACAAGAATGAATTGAGAGCCGTTGTAGAAAAGGCTCAAAAGGGTGAAAAAACTGCTTTTGAGGAGCTGTACAGAGAGTTTCATGATAAGCTGTATTTCTTTGTGCTCAAAAACGTTGGTGATAAGCATATCGCAGAGGATATCACTGAGGACAGCTTTTTGGCGTCGATGCAGGGGATAACGGCTTTGAAAGAGGCTGAAAACTATGAAACATGGCTGCATTCCATTGCTTTCAACAAGTGCAGAATGTATTTCAGGCAAAAGGGCAGAGAGAATAACATAAGCCTTGATGACGAAAACGTCAGCGAAGATCTCCATACTGACGATACCGTCATGTTACCTGAGGATTATGCCGACAACAAGGAGTTAAAACGCAGCCTGAAAAAGGTCATAGAGGGGTTGAAACCTGAGCAGCGGTCTGCGGTGATACTTTATTATTATGACGGAATGCCTCTGAAAAAAGTTTCCGAGATACTGGAGATAAGCGAAAATGCCGCAAAGCAAAAGCTTTTCAAGGCAAGGGCAAAGATAAAGAAAGAGATAGAGCGTGTCTTTGAAGGCGGTGCACTTATGGCTGTGCCTGTGAGCATTATGATGAGAATGGCTTTGCCGAAAAAATATGCCATGACAGCGGCTGCACCTGTGACGGCTGTAAAAAGTTCAACGGCTGCTGTGAAGATAGTCGGCACGGCTGCGGCGGTGGTGGTTGCGGTGAGCATACCTTTAGCATTGCGTGGCGTGAATAACAACGGTTTTGGTGTTCATGACATAAGCAGCAGCGTTTCTGAAAGCGACTGCGACGATAGTGTGGATATCCCTGACAGCAGCATGGCAGATACTTCATCAGAAAAGATACCAGACAGCAGTGTGGCACAGTCTGAAACCGACAGCATACCTGAATCGTCAAGCAAGCCTGAAAAGGTGACTGACGCCGCCGTAACAACTGCACCTGTTCCGCAGGATACTCCTGTTACAGATACTCAGAGCGACAATAACAACGCAGACGGAAATACAAGCACTGTCATGCCGGGTGCTGATTTTTCGGGAGAGCAGTTTTTCTCAAAAACTGTAGGCGAAATGCTCAAAATGTCTGACAATAACTATGAACTCGTTTATCCTACATTCGTGCAGAACGGTTACGATTCTATGTATAAGTGTGCGGCTTTTCCTCAGTATCACTTCGGCAGAGCGGCTTACGATACCCAAGTGGGAAAGGGCTATGTTGATGAAAGCGAGCCTGTCACAAGGGTAGAGCTTTACAATGGTGCATACGTCACAAAGGATATCTATGTGGGAATGACCTACAATGAGCTTTGCAATGTCCTAGGCGAAAAGCCCCTTATGTATCTTTCAAACACAGACAGAAACCGTATCGTATCTGCCAACATAAACGGCAGAACATGGTGGTTTGGCTTTGACCTCACTGACGAGCAGCTTGATGAAACATACAAAAGAATGCAGGCTCAGACCGACAGCGAAACTTTTGAGCTTAATCCATATCAATACGGCGTTGATATCTCGGATATTGACCCTGTTATCAGCGTAGCGGTGTGCGATATAGGCGAAGAATAAAGGCAATAGCAAAACGGATATAGATAAAGCAGTCCGCAGGGAGCACTTCCTGCGGACTGTTTCCTTATAGTTTTAAGCTATAGCAAACGCAATGGTTTTTGTATTTTACAAATTCCCAGTAAAGCACTATAATAATAGCATAAGCTTATGAATTTAAACGGTGAAAGGAATTTGATATATGAAAACAACTATTGTGGGCTATCCGAGGATCGGCTCTCTCCGTGAGTTGAAATTTGCAGAAGAAAAGTATTTCAGAAAAGAGATATCCGCCGCAGAACTTGAGGCTACAGCTGAAAAGCTCCGCCTTGAAAATCTTGACGTTCAGAAAGCGAGCGGTCTTGACCTTATCCCTTCAAACGATTTTTCTTACTATGACGGTATGCTTGATACAGCAGTCCTGCTGGGTGCTGTTCCTGCAAGATACAAAGGACTTGGCCTTTCTTCTCTTGACACATATTTCGCTATGGCAAGAGGATATCAGGGCTGCGAGGGCGACGTAAAGGCTCTTGCTATGAAAAAGTGGTTCAACACCAATTATCACTACATGGTGCCTGAGATAGACGACGAAACAGAGATTAAGCTTTCTGACAGCAAGCCTTTTGACCTTTTCAGCGAGGCTCTAGAAAAGGGAGTAAAGACAAAGCCTGTCGTTATCGGTGCTTACACTTTCTTAAAGCTTGCAAGATTTACAGGAAAGAAAACTGTTAAGGATATCGCACAGGACGTTGTGAACGTGTACGCTGAGGTTATCGCAAAGCTTGCAGAGCTGGGAGCAGAGTGGATTCAGCTTGACGAACCTTGCCTTGTAAAGGATATGACAGCTGAGGATATCGCTTTCTTTAAGGATATTTACAAGAACATTCTTGACAAAAAGGGCAGTGTGAAGATACTTCTTCAGACCTTTTTCGGCGATGTTCGTGACTGCTATGACGATATTTGTGCACTTGCTTTTGACGGTATCGGCCTTGACTTTATCGAGGGCATAAGAACAGCTGAACTTGTGAAAAAGAACGGTTTTCCTAAAGACAAAGTGCTTTTCGCAGGCGTTGTGAACGGCAAGAACATTTGGAAAAATCACTATACAAAAACTCTCGCTGTCCTTGATGAGATAAAGGACAAGTGCGGCGAGATAGTGCTTGATACTTCCTGCTCACTTCTTCACGTTCCTTATACTCTCAAAAACGAGAGCAAGCTTTCTGACGAATATAAGAAATATTTTGCATATGCAGAAGAAAAGCTTTCTGAACTTGCAGAACTCAAAGCTATCACAGAGGGCGAGTGTGCAGACAAGCTTGAGGCTAACAAAACTCTGTTCTCACAGCCAAGGAGCGGTGCGGATAAGGCAGTAACTGAGCGTGCAGCAAAGCTTACAGATAAGGATTTTGTCAGACTTCCTGAGTTTGCAGAGCGTGAAAAGATACAGAAAAAGGAGTTTGACCTGCCGCTGCTGCCGACAACGACTATAGGTTCATTCCCACAGACTGTAGAGGTCAGAAAGAACCGTGCGGCATTCCGTAAGGGCGAGCTTGCTGAGGCTGACTATGATAAGTTCATCAGCCAGAAGATAACAGACTGCATAAGACTTCAGGAGAAGATAGGTCTTGACGTTCTCGTTCACGGTGAGTTTGAAAGAAACGACATGGTAGAGTATTTCGGCGAGTGCCTTGATGGATATATCTTCACAGAGAAAGCATGGGTGCAGTCTTATGGCACAAGATGTGTAAAGCCGCCTGTTGTATGGGGCGATATCTCAAGAGCAAAGCCTATGACTGTCAAGTGGTCAAAATTTGCTCAGAGCCTTACTGACAAGCCTGTTAAGGGAATGCTCACAGGCCCTGTAACTATCCTTAACTGGTCTTTCCCAAGAGAGGATATCTCTCTTAAAGAATCAGCAATGCAGATAGCACTTGCTATCCGTGACGAAGTTCTTGACCTTGAGGCAAACGGCATAAAGATAATTCAGGTGGATGAGGCGGCTCTTCGTGAGAAACTCCCACTTAGAAGATCTGATTGGCACAGCGAGTATCTCGATTGGGCTATCCCTGCATTCAGACTTGTTCACAGCGGTGCAAAGGCTGACACACAGATACACACTCATATGTGCTACAGCGAGTTTGCTGATATCATCAATGATATTGACGATATGGACGCTGACGTTATCACCTTTGAGGCGTCACGTTCAGACCTGACCATACTTGACGTTCTCAAGGAGAACAATTTCAGAACTGAAGTTGGCCCAGGCGTTTATGATATCCATTCGCCAAGAGTGCCTTCTGAAAAGGAGATCGAGAACGCTCTGCACAAGATGCTTGACAGGATACTGGCAGAGAAACTGTGGGTGAATCCTGACTGTGGTCTTAAAACAAGAGGCGAGACCGAAACAGTTTCAAGCCTTGAAAACCTCGTGGCTGCGGCAAAGAACGTAAGAAATTCCCTTTAAATTAAACATACCATTATAAAAGGCGGACGCTCCGAAGAAGAGCAGTCCGCCTTTTTTATATGTTGAGCATTACAGATGCGTAGAACATTCTGCCGTCATACTCGAATTTTGCAATGCCGTCGTATTTCTCGGCTATGCTTTTTACTGAGTCTATGCCTATGCCCTTTCCCCCATGTTTTGTGGAAATAAAGCTGCCGTCAGCGTCGGTGACTGGAGTGCCGGTGAAAGTGTTGTCAACGGCAATGCAAAGCGAATAGCTGTCCGCTTTGGCATTTATCTCGATCTTCTTGTGCTCTGACTTGTCATCAATGCAGCCGTGAAGAGCATTTTCTATAAGGTTTCCAAAGAGAACCGAAAGGTCGGTGATGTCAGCCTTTATGTCCTCAGGTATGTCAGCGTTCACAACGTATTCAATGCCGCTGTTTTCAGCCTGCTGAGCAAAATATGCAAGCAGTGCACTCACCGAAGTATTCTTGCAGTAAATGCGGTCGGAAACGTCAGGCAATGCGTTTTGATATGAACCGAGATATTCTGACAGCTTGCTGTATTCGCCCTTCTTCAAAAGTTCCTGCATAAGAGCGAGATGATGTCGGGCGTCATGCTTTGAACGCCTTGCCTCAGCTATCTTATCCTGCAAATAGCCGTATTGCAGACTTTGCATTGCAAGAAGATGATTTTTTTCATGAAGTCTGAGGTTTTTCTGCTGCTCTATCAAAAGTTTCGCCACTATGTAGTAAACAAGGAAAGCTCCTGCATTTATGAAGAAAAGTGCAGCGGTGTTCTTTGGCTCAATGGCAAGTTCAAGACTGGTCTTGGAAGAATTGCCATAGAGGGTGTAATACCATATAAGATAGAACGTGGCAGGTATCAGCCATAGGTATCTCCACTCGATTCCTGAAGGCTCTTTTTCCACAGCGGGGGTGTAGACTTTTTTCATGTAGAAGAAAAGGGGAGTCCATATGAACGCCTCTATGAGGAACATACAAAGTGAAAATGACCAGCGGTATGACTGATGTGCAAGGGCAGGGAACAGCTGACCTTCAAGGCATTTTGACGACATCACGATAAAGCTTGCGTTGTTTGACAGCAAAAGAAGTGTGAACACCGTTTTGCCCATATTCACTTTTACGGCGAGAAAATAGAACGCCGCATAAAGCAGTGTGCTCACCGCACTGAGCAGACCTGCGTTGCTGCTGGAAAATGCAGCCTGCCAGCCGATAAATATCTGCACCACAGATAGCACCAACACAAGTACTGCGGTGACGGCTTTTGAAAAACGCAGCCTGTGCCTGAACGGATAAAGTGCAAGCACCATAAGCGGCAGGAAGTTCAGCAGGGAATAGACCCCTACCTCCGCCAGTCTGTATACCGGAGGCATTATCGCTCACCGCCTTTTCTCAAGTTGTCAAAGCGAAATCTTGCAAAAGCCTCTAGTGTCTCTTTGGATTTTCGGCGGCTTATTGGTATGCGTGTGCCGTCGCTCATGACGAAAAGGTCATTCTTTTGCAGGGTGACTTCATAGAAGTTTACGATAACGCCTTTTGTGGAGGTGTAAAAGTACGAATGGTCACGGAAAACCAGTTCTGCATCGGTAAAGGAAGTCCTTGAAATTATGTTTTCGCCGCCTTTGCAGTGGATAGTTACGAAATGTGAGCCGCAGTCTATGTAAATGACGTTTCGCAGTATCACCGACTGTCCGTCAGAGAGTTTGACTGACCGCACAAGTTCCATTTCATCGGTGTTTATCCTGTCAAGCATAGCCTTTATCTTGTCTGCCTGAAATGGCTTGCAAAGATAGTAGCAGGCGTTGAGGTCATAGCTTTCGCTTGCGAACTCGTTGCTGGACGTGCCGAATGCGATATGCACATTTTTGTCCGTTTCACGAAGCTTTCTTGCGACCTCTATGCCCGTCATTTCTCCCATGAAGATATCCAGTACCACAAGGTCATAGCTGCTTTTTTCCCACAAAGCAAGAAAGCTTTCTCCGCTTGAAAACGTATCTATCTGACAGCTGTGAGCGGTTTGTTCGGAAATATATTCATGAAGAAGTGCAAGGTCGTTTTTATTATCGTCTACCAATGCCACTCTCATACTGTAAAAATCCTTTCTTATACATGATTTCTTAATATATAATAACACACATCAAAGCAAAATTCAAGTATTATTCATTGATTTTGTTACCGCTTGTGCAGATTTTTGACCGTTTGTGCTAAATTTATTGACAAAGTGTGTAGTCTGTGTTAAAATAATCGTGTAAAATTATGTTCTGAGTAAAAAAGAAATATCAACCCCGAAAAATATTATGGAGGAATTAGAATGAAAAAGAAAATTTTAAGCCTTTTGGTGACGATGGGTCTTGCGGCAAGCTTAGTGCCTGTTTCTGTTTTGGCCGACGGTACAGAGGTCTGGGACGGCTCTGTAGCGGAATCTTTTGCAGGCGGAAAAGGCACAAAAGACGACCCTTATCAAATAGCTACTGGCTCACAGCTTGCATATCTTGGCGAAAGTATGAAATCGGGGACGGATGGAGAAAAGTATCAGGATACATACTTTGAGCTTACAGAGGATATCGACCTTGGCGGAAAGGAATGGACACCGATAGGCTACACAGCGGCAGACCTTATTATGGGTGGTCATGAATATTTTGTTTTCTCTGGCAGCTTTGACGGAAACGGTCATACTATCAAAAATCTTACCATTGGAACGGAAACTTCACCATATAGCGGCGACGTATGCGGCTTGTTCGGTGCAACAGGCGGCACTATCGAGGACGTTGTTCTTGAAAATGTTTCTATAAATTATGTAGGCGGAAAGCACCGCAGTGGAGATGGTTTCCGCATGGGCGGAGCACTGGTAGGCTATTCTATGGGCGACATAGTAAATTGTACGGTTACTGGTCTTGACTTTAAGGCTGGTTCTGAAGGCGGTTATGTTGCTCTTAACAGCGTTGGCGGATTGGTCGGTGTTCAGGATAATGAGACCACCATAAGCAATAGCCGTGTTTCAGGAAAGATAGAGGAAACAACAAAGAAGGGCAATGTTGGTGGCTTTGTTGGTACGCTCGTAAAAGGCTCATCTGCTAAATATTGCGGTGCAGACGTTTCTGTTGAGGTAACAGGAAACGGACGTGGCATTGCAGTAGGTGGCTTCGTTGGAATAGGTAATGGAGTGACAACTGATGAAACTTTGATAGAAAATTGCTATGCCACAGGCAATATAACAGGTGCAGAATATGCAGGCGGCTTTGTTGGAAACATCTCAGGTCTTAACATCAGCAACTGCTATGCAAAGGGCGATGTAAGCAACAGCTTTGTTGGTGCGTCATTCTTGGGTACTGACGCTGCAAGCAATAACTATTATGGCACTGTAAAGAATTGCTATGCAACAGGTCTTGTATATGATATTTCTTCTTTCGCTTATGCTTTTGCAATGCAAGATACGATGAAGAGAAGTACGATTCAAAATTGTTACTATAATGCAAAAAATACTGCGGTTGCTGCGGAAACATCAACACCTCTCACAGTTGACAATATGAAAGACAAGGATTTTGTTGATTCACTTAACGGCTCATCAAGCGTATGGATCAAGCGTGACAAAAACACTCCTGCCTGCGGAGCTGAGCCTGCTGATTACAGCAAGGTAAACGAGGCTTTGGACGGCGTGCCTGCTGACCTTTCAAATTACACTGATGAAAGCGTTGAGAATTTGAATAACGCTGTTAATTCTGTAAGAAAGTATAGAAACCTTGCACAGCAGTCAGACGTTGACAAAATGGCGAAAGACATAAACGATGCAGTCGCAGCACTTGTTTACAAGTCAGCAGACTACACAGAGCTTGACAAGGCAGAGAAAGCCGCAAAGGCTCTTAACAAGGACAATTACAAGGATTTCACAGCAGTTGATAAAGCCCTTGCTGCTATAAGCAGAGGTCTGAACATCACAGAGCAGACAGCTGTTGACAAAATGGCTAAGGACATAAACGATGCCGTCGCTGCACTTGTTTACAAAGACGCAGACTACACAGAGGTAGACAAGGCAGAGAAAGCCGCTAAGGCTCTCAACAAGGACGATTATAAGGACTTCTCAGCTGTTGAAAAGGCTCTTG
>ENA-OYCX01000208-OYCX01000208.1-human-gut-metagenome-genome-assembly--contig:-NODE-208-length-19446-cov-4.357640_pt1 | contig 19446 bp, 8 predicted proteins | sample MGYA00243459_ERZ652885 | MGnify/ENA primary metagenome ERZ652885 (study PRJEB26926, sample SAMN06164570) | human gut metagenome | biome: ENVO:00009003; feature: ENVO:2100002; material: ENVO:00002003...
CAAATCTGAGATTCATGAAGAAAGCTCTCTTTTTTATCGTATGCCTCTGTTTTGCAATAAACATGATGGCGCAAACAAAAGCAGTAACGGGGGTGGTGGTAGATGCCACCGGTGAACCCATTATCGGAGCGAGTGTCCTGGAGATAGGGACAACAAATGGTACAATAACTGATGTCGATGGTAACTTTACTATCCAAGTGCCTGTGGGGGCGAAACTGGAGGTAAGTTATATAGGCTACAAAACACAGCAAATTGTAGTGGGGGCGTCAAACACCTACAAGGTTGTTTTAAAAGAAGATGCTGAAATGCTGGATGAGGTCGTGGTGACCGGTTATGGAATGAGTCAGAAACGTTCGTTGATGACGAACTCTATTTCGAAGTTGGACGATAAAGTGTTGCAGAATGCGGCTATGAGTAATGCGGCCCAATCCTTGCAGGGGACTGTCAGTGGGCTGCGTGTGACAAATACTTCGGGTAAACCGGGTAGTTCGCCCAATATCGTTTTGCGTGGTGGTGCTTCCATAAACAAGAATCTGGAAGGTCCGTTGGTCGTGGTGGATGGCCTTGTGCGTTCCATGGATGATATCAATCCTTCGGATATTGAATCCATACAGGTGTTGAAAGATGCGGCTTCCACAGCTATTTATGGTGCCCGTGCCAATAATGGTGTGATTCTGGTGACAACCAAGAAAGGGGTGGAAGGCAGAACACAGATTACTTACAAGTTCAAAGGCGGTGTGAACTTTGCGCGTGAAGGATATAAATATCTGGATGCCGGTGACTATTTGTATTATCAACGTTTGGGATGGCAGCGTACCAATGGCGGTACAAGTATGGAGAACCAGAAAGGTTTTGGAGTTAACTCCGGAGTGGATCTGGCTTTCATGACAGAGGCCAACAAGCATTTATTGAATGAAGGATGGCAATTTATGGCGGACCCTACAGATCCTGATAAAACTTTGATTTTTAGAAATCATGCCGGTGAACTGCATGACCTGACTTTCCGTAATGCCGCGTTTACCCAAGATCATTATTTGAATCTGTCGGGAGGTAATGACAAAGGAACATTTTCTTCATCTTTGGGATACTATTCAGAAGATGGTCAGATTATTTCCACCAATTATCAGCGTGTGAACGGGACTATCAACGGTTCATACAAGTTGTTGCCCGTTTTGACAGTGAATGCCGGTGGTAGTTTTTCATGGTCTAAGATGCCCGATTTATGGACTTACGATCTGAAAAGCCCTTGGAATGGAGAAACGGGAGAGTATGAGTTGTTCTATCGTACTATGAGTATGTTTCCCACTTGGAACCCGTGGAATGAGGATGGAAGTCCTGCTGCCGGATGGAGTAATCAGGATGGTAATCCTTATTATTGGAAAGATAAGCTGACTCGTTCTACGACGAACCGTAAGACTTCGTTTAATATTGGTTTTGCTTTAGAAATTATTCCGCAGCAATTGTTTCTGAACGGAAACAGCTCTATGTATTATACCGATTATCAGTTTGAATTGTTCGAAAAGAAGTATCAGCAGATAGGTCAGGCTCCTAACACCAATCGTAATGCTTCGCAAACAAATACAAAAGTATTTCAACAACAACATGCATTGACTTTGGAATATAAAAAAGGTTTTAGCGGACATAATATCAATGCTATGCTAGGTGGCGAGTATTTTGATTATCAGTATCAGAACTTGGAGGCGCGTGTCTCCGGTGCTCCTACAGATGATATACCTACTTTGAATGCGGGTACTAATCGTACTTATACTACTTCCATCAAGACCGGTTATCGTATTCTTTCCGGTTTTGCCCGTATTAATTATGATTATAATTATCGTTATATGGTGTCGGTGGTAGCCCGTTATGACGGTATCTCTAAACTATCTGACAATCGTTGGGGATTCTTTCCGGGTATATCCGCCGGTTGGAATGTGCATGAGGAAGCTTTCTTTAAAGATTCAAAGTTTGCGGAAGTAGTATCCTTGATTAAACCGCGTATCAGCTATGGGTTGAACGGGAATGTAAATGGTATTGGTAACTTTGATGTATATGGTAAATACGGTTCGGTGGGTGCTTATAATGGTAATCTGGGTTATTTGAATACCGGAGTGGTTAATAGTAAATTGCGTTGGGAAAAGAGTCATACGTTTGAACTGGGTCTTGATCTGGGCTTTTTCAATAATCGGGTTCACATGATTATGGACTATTATAACCGTACGACTTCCGATTTGCTGACTGATGTGAATTTGCCGGAATATACGGGATTCCCTTCGTTCAAGACGAATCTGGGTACTATCAGTAACCGTGGCTTTGAATTGGAAGCCAAGGTGAATCTGCTGACAAAGAAGGACTGGTCATGGGATGTCACCGCTAATACTTCGTTTGTGAAGAATATGGTGAAGAAGCTGCCTTTTAATGGGAATGCGAACAACCGTCAGGGGGGTGAGCAGATATGGGATCCAAAATCCAACTCATTGGTTTGGGTAGGCGGTATTCAGGAAGGAAAAAGCTTGGGTGATATCATTGCTTATAAACAAGTGCGTATCTTGCGTGACTGGGATGATGTGAGAAACCATGCCGGTGATTTTGTGGATGAAGTTGCCAACCTGTATGGGCCGAATAAAGCTGCCGAATATGCAGGAAAGCCGGGATGGAAGCCTATTGAGCCTGGAGATGTATTGTGGGATGACAAAAATGGTGATAACATTATAAACTCATACGACCGTCAGGTGGTGGGTAATATCTATCCGAAATGGACAGGTGGTTTCTCTACCACGCTGAATTATAAAAACTGGTCTTTGTATGGTCGTTTTGACTATGCGGTAGGTCATACCATTTACAATGATTTGAAAGCAAGAATCTTGGGGCAGTATAACGGGTCGTTCAATTTGATTACGGATGTCAGAAATTCGTGGTCTGAAAACAATACGGAAACTAGTATTCCTAAATTTTATTGGGCTGACCAGAATGCGAAAAAGAACATTACCCGTTCCAATAATGGTACAACGAATCTGAACAATAATAACTCTACTTTCTATGAAAAGGGGGATTATTTGTGTCTGCGTGAGGTAACCTTGAGTTATAAATTCCCGAAGAATCTTATAAATAAGGTGTTCTTGACCGATGCGTCCGTGTATGTTACGGGACAGAATTTATTCTATATTACCGGATATGATGGAACTTCTCCGGAACCGGTTATGGATATTCAGGCAAATGGTCGTGGTGGTATAGACAATGGACGTTATCCTACACCAAGAACCGTTTTGTTTGGTTTACAATTGTCATTTTAATATGTAAAAAAGAGAAAGTATGAACATAAAAAAGGTAATGTTGGCTTTTGCCGCATCGGCTATATTGGCCGGTGGATGTACTTCGTTGGATATGGACCCGGTGAGCGATATCACTGACTTGAATTACTGGAAAACTCCGGAACAGTTTGATTCATTTGTTTTTGGACTGCATAGTCGCTTCAGAAGCCATTCGTGGAATATGTTTTTATTGGGTGAGGCAAGAAGTGATGTCTTTGGGGGAACTCCTTTTGGTGGAGAAGCCACCCAGGGGATGGAACGTTTTCCTTATAATACATTGAATGCGGAGAATCCCGGAATCAGCGGATTTGGTGATTTGTATCAGAATATTAACCAGATGAATTTGTTTATCAGCAGGACCCTCCATACGGATGTTCTGACTGAAAGTGCTAAGAACTATTATTTAGGACAGGTATATGGATTGCGTGCCTACTATATGTATCAGTTATACCGTTCATGGGGAGATGCCGTGTTTACGGAAGAGCCCAGCTTGGGTTTTGAAGTGGGTAAATTGGCAAAGGCGGCGACTCCGGCTGCCGAAATTTTTGAGCAGGTAAAAAAAGATATAGAATCTTCATTAAGTTATTTTGGGCCTGATTATACCATAAAGGAAAAAAAATCGCTGTGGTCAAAGGCTGCCACATTGATGCTGAAAGCGGATGTATATTTGTGGAGTGCCCATCGTGACGGGGGAGAAGGAGATGCCCGGACAGCAAAGAATGCGTTGGTTGACATACAGAATAATATCAGCCGTAGCAATCTGGACTTGATGGATACTTACCAGGGAGTGTTTGCTTATGATAATAAAGGTAATAAAGAGATTATCTTTACCATTCATAATGAGTTGTTTGAATACAACCTGTGGAATGGAAATAATGATTTGTTTCCGCAGGCGGATTATTTAGGGAAATTCTATAATGCGGATGGTACTTTGATAAATACGTCTGTCGAGAATAATTTCGGTATCATGCGCCTGATGGTGAAATTGGAAAACTTCAAGAAATTTCTGCCGGGAGACACTCGTCGTGACGTTACATTGAAAGATGTATATAATAAGGTGGAAAATGGCGAGTTGGAATTGGTGGGGCTGTATCCGCATAAGTATTGGGGAGTTATGAATGGAAGTACACGGGTGAGATGTGATGATTATCCTATTTATAGATATTCGGATTTGCTATTGATGCTGGCTGAGGCGAAAGTGCTTTTGGGTGAGGATCCGGCTACAGAGATAAACCGGGTGCGTCAGCGTGCGTTTGGTGATGCGTATGATGCTTCAACAGTGGGATTCCCCAATCAGGAAATTGATAAGTATCCGGCGGATGCTGTTCTGCAGGAACGTTTGTTTGAATTTATGCTGGAAGGAAAACGATGGTATGACTTGCGGCGTTTTGGCGATTCGTACGTACTTGACTATACTCCGGCGGAGTCTGCCCGTCTGCTTTGGCCTATCAACCAAGGAGCTCTTACTAATAATCCATTGTTGAAACAGACGGTTGGTTATTAAATTTTTGTCTGATAAGTATCCTTAATTGCATAAAAAGACGGTATTCTTTATGAAATTAATAAAGAAACCGTCTTTTTATTTTCTAATTTCAATAAAAACTTTTATTTTTACACCCGTAAAATTATAAATATTATGAGAAACCCTAGCTTATTACTGCTAATTGTTGTTTTTATATTAGCACCCTTCAAGTTAAGTGCGGCGGCAGATACGGTTGCTGTCCGCGAAACCCGGATTCCTGTGTTGATTGAAAGGCAGGATAATGAGTTGTTTCATTTACGTATAGAGGCTGCTCAAAGTCAGATGCTGAATGAAGTGAAGTTGGACTTCGGCAAAGACGTGAATTTAAATGAAATTGAATCTGTGAAACTTTATTATGGTGGAACTGAAAGCGTGGAGAGGAGAGGAAAGACTTATTTTGCTCCGGTAGATTATATATCTAATAATACTCCGGGAAAAACATTGGCTGCCAATACTTCTTATTCCGTTTTGAAGTCGGAAGTAAAGGCCCCGAAGCGCGAGGTTATATTGAAAGCTGACCAAAAATTGTTTCCGGGAGTGAATTATTTTTGGATTAGCCTGCAAATGAAGCCTATTGCTTCTATCTTGTCTAAAGTGTCGGCAAAAGTGGTGGAAGCTAAGATTGACGGACAGATTGCTCCTTTGAAGATAGTTCGTAAGGCGGATACCCATTATATGGGGGTAGGCGTGCGCCATGCCGGTGATGACGGGGCTGCTGCCTATCGTATTCCCGGGTTGGTCACTTCAAATAAAGGAACCTTGTTGGGGGTATATGATGTACGCTATAATAATAGTGCGGATTTACAGGAGTATGTGGAAATAGGTCTGAGCAGAAGTACGGACGGAGGGCAGACTTGGGAGAAAATGCGCATTCCGATGGCATTTGGTGAATATGATGGTCTGCCTAAAGCACAGAATGGAGTAGGTGATCCTGCCATTTTAGTTGATAAAAAGACAGGAACTATCTGGATTGTCGCTGCCTGGACACATGGTATGGGGAATGGTCGTGCGTGGTGGAATTCACAAACAGGTATGGACCGTAATCATACAGCGCAATTAATGATGGTGAAAAGTGATGATGATGGTAAAACCTGGTCGGAGCCTATGAATATAACAGAACAGGTGAAAGATCCGTCATGGTATTTCTTGCTGCAAGGTCCCGGTAGAGGTATTTCTATGGAAGATGGAACATTGGTCTTTGCCAGCCAGTATATTGGCAGTGATCGTATTCCTAATGCCGGTGTTATATACAGTAAGGATCATGGAAAGACATGGAATATCAGCACATTGGCACGCACTAATACTACTGAATCTCAGGTAGTGGAAGTGGAACCGGGAGTGCTGATGCTGAATATGCGTGATAATCGTGGCGGCAGTCGTGCCGTTTCTACAACTACAGATTTAGGTAAAACGTGGAAAGAACATGAATCTTCACGTACAGCCTTACAGGAACCGGTTTGTATGGCCAGTTTGATTAGTGTTAAAGCTAAAGAGAATGTATTAGGTAAAGACATTCTTTTGTTCTCTAATCCGAATGATACCAAGAACCGTCATAGCATTACAATCAAAGCAAGTCTGGATGGCGGGGTGACTTGGTTGCCCGAGAATCAATTGTTGTTGGATGCCGGTTGGGGTTGGGGATATAGCTGCTTAACTATGATTGACAAGGAAACAGTAGGGATTTTATATGAAAGCAGTGTGGCCCACATGACTTTCCAAGCGATAAAATTGAAAGATATTGTAAAGACCAAATAAATAATGAAACGCTGGTTTTCTAGTTTTATTGGTATGATACTGGTTTGTGCTATAACCATAGCACAAACCAGTATCTCATTACTTCCTAAACCTCAGTTGTGTAAGGATACGGGGAAGAAATTTACTATGGGAAAGGTGAAACTTTCTACTCCGGTATTGAGGCCGGAGTGGGAAGTTTTTATCATGAATGCGGGTGGTGAGATTGTTGAACACTCATCATCGGTGATTGAAGTGGAACTGGTTCCGTCTATTGATGAAGCTAGGTTAAACCGGGATGAAGCCTATCGTCTTTCTGTTTCAAACAAGCGAATAAAGATAGAGGCTGTAACAGAACAGGGTGTGTATTGGGCTATGCAGACACTTCGGCAATTGGAGCAGAAAAAAGGGAAAAGAAGCTCTGTTGCCGGATGTGAGATTGTAGACTGGCCGGCATTCAGGATACGCGGATTTATGCAGGATGTGGGACGCAGTTATATTTCAATGGAAGAATTGAAAAGAGAGATAGAGATTTTATCCCGGTTTAAGATTAATGTATTTCATTGGCATCTTACGGAAAACCAGGCATGGAGATTGGAAAGTAAAATTTTTCCTATGCTGAATGATAGTGTGAATACTATCCGTATGCCGGGTAAATATTATACGCTGGAAGAGGCACGCGATTTGGTGGATTTTTGTAAGAAACATCAGGTGTTGTTGATTCCTGAGATAGATATGCCAGGGCATAGTGCTGCCTTTGTGCGTGCTTTCCGCCATGATATGCAAAGTCCGAAAGGGATGAAAATATTGAAACTGTTACTGGATGAGGTGTGTGAGACATTTGATGTGCCTTATTTACATATAGGTACAGATGAGGTGGAGTTTACCAATCCGCATTTTGTACCCGAAATGGTGGCGTATGTACGCTCAAAAGGGAAAAAAGTAATATCCTGGAATCCGGGCTGGCACTATAAACCGGGGGAAATAGACATGACACATTTGTGGAGTTACCGTGGAAAGGCGCAACCGGGTATTCCTGCTATCGATTCCAAATTTCATTATCTGAATCATTTTGATGTTTTCGGTGATATTGTAGCTTTGTATAACAGCCGTATTTATGATCAGGCAGAAGGCAGTGAGGACGTTGCGGGAACTATATTGGCTTTGTGGCACGATCGTTTGATTGACAATGAGTGGAATCTGGTTATTGAAAATGGCTTGTACCCCAATATGCTTGCTATTGCCGAGCGTGCCTGGAGAGGGGGAGGTACGGAATATTTTGACGGACTGGGTACGATACTTCCCTCCGAAGACACGGAAGCATTTAAAGAATTCGCTGATTTTGAAAAGCGTATGTTGTGGCATAAGGAGCATACGTTTAAAGGATATCCTTTCGCCTATGTAAAACAGACTAATGTAAAATGGAATATTACGGATGCTTTTCCTAATGGGGGCGATATGGATAAGGTGTTCCCGCCTGAACAGGAATTAAAGGATATCTATCATTATAACGGGAATACGTATGGTGTACGTCAGGCAATGGGGGCAGGTATTTATTTGCGTCATGTCTGGGGGGATATGGTTCCTGCTTTTTATGCTGATCCTAAGGAAAACCACACGGCTTATGCATATACTTGGGTGTATTCGCCCAAGGATCAGGAGGTGGGGCTGTGGGCGGAATTCCAGAATTACAGTCGTTCGGAAATGGATCTGGCGCCATTGCCTGGCAAATGGGATTATAAGGGAAGCCGCATCTGGATTAATGGTTGCGAAATATTACCTCCTGTATGGACTGCTACGCATAAGGTGAAAAGTTATGAAGTACCTTTGGGAAATGAGAATTGCGTAGGAAGATCTCCATTGGCGGTGCATTTAAATAAAGGTTGGAACAAAGTTTTCTTAAAGTTACCTATCGGTAAGTTTAAGATGGCTGAGACGCGTCTTGTGAAATGGATGTTTACCACTGTCTTTGTGACTCCTGACGGAGAAAGGGCGGTAGAAGGATTGATTTATTCACCAGATAAACAAAAATAAAATGAAACGTATTGTCTTATTGTTATTGGGATTATTATTAGCGTTACCCCAGTTTGCTCAGGAACGCAAGTATTCTACTTTTTATGAGCAGAGAGCGACTTTGTTTGAAGAACTTCCGGTTACTTCAAAAGATATTATTTTTTTAGGGAACAGTATTACCAACGGTTGCGAGTGGGCTGAGTTGTTCCAAAATAAGAATGTGAAGAACAGGGGTATCAGTGGAGATATCTGTATGGGGGTATATGACCGTTTGGATCCGATTGTAAAGGGAAAACCGGCAAAGATTTTTTTATTGATCGGTATCAATGATGTTTCTCGGGGAACGTCTGCGGATAAAATTATTTCAGAAATAAGTATGATTGTTCGGAAAATAAAGCAAGAATCTCCAAAAACAAAATTATATTTGCAAAGTGTATTGCCGGTGAATGATTGTTACGGTATGTTTAACGGGCATACATCACGCTGGCAGATGGTAAAACAAATTAATGATTTGTTGGAACCATTGGCGGTAAAGGAAGGAGCTGCCTATATTGATTTGTATAGTCATTTTGTGGAGAAAGAGACAGGCAAGATGAATCCAGTATATACTAATGACGGATTACATTTATTAGGAAAGGGATACTTGCTGTGGCGTGATATTGTAAAACCTTATGTTGACCAAAAATGAAGAAGACATTAATACTGATTTTATGTTTGTTTCTTTGTACCGTTTCATTTGCACGGAAGCGGGTGAAGGTTGCTTGTGTAGGTAATAGCATTACCTATGGCATAGGTGTATCCGATCCTGATAAGGAGTCCTATCCTGCCCGGTTACAGCAAATGCTGGGTGAAGGGTATACGGTGGAGCGTTTTGGAAAGCCGGGAGCTACGTTGCTGAACAAGGGACACCGGCCTTTTATGCAACAGAAAGAGTTTAAGGATGCATTGGCTTTTGCTGGTGATGTAGTGGTTATTCATTTAGGAGTGAATGATACAGATCCGCGTGATTGGCCCAATTACCGTGATTTTTTTATAGCGGATTATCGTGCACTGATTGATTCGTTCAGAGTGGCGAATCCTGAATGTCGTATTTTGATTGCCCGTCTGACTCCGATTGCCGACCGCCATCCGCGGTTTGAGTCCGGCACACGCGACTGGCATGATGAGATTCAGCTGGCTATAGAAACGATAGCGAAATACGCACAAGTACAGTTGATAGATTTTCATGCACCTTTATATCCATATCCTTTTATGTTGCCCGATGCTGTCCATCCCGATAAGGAAGGTGCGGCTGTCTTGGCAAAAACGGTGTATGAAGGCATAACCGGTGATTTTGGCGGTTTGCAAATGCCGGAAATTTATACGGACAATATGGTATTGCAGCATGGACGTCTGCTGACTATTCAGGGAAAAGCGGATGCCGGTGAGAAAGTAACTGTTTCCATAGACAGGCAGCAACTTCAGGCTGTGACGGGAGCAGATGGAAAGTGGGCGGTGGATGTCCGGCCATTGAAGGCGGGCGGTCCATATACACTGACTGTTTCTACAGAAAAACGGAAACTGGTCTATGAAAATGTGTTGGCGGGAGAAGTGTGGCTCTGTTCCGGACAATCGAATATGGAGTTTTATCTGAATTGGAGTGCGACTGCCGCACAAGATGTTCCTCAAGCTGCAAATAGCAATATCCGTTTTTATGATATGAAAGCCCGTTGGCGTACGGATGCGGTGGAGTGGGATGCTTCGGTACTCGATTCATTGAATCATCTGCAATATTATAAGGATACACGGTGGACAGTTTGTTCGCCTGAAACAGCCGGTAATTTTTCGGCGGTGGCTTACTATTTCGGAAAGAAATTGCAGGATAGTTTGCAAGTCCCTGTAGGACTGATTTGCAATGCCATTGGCGGATCTCCTACTGAAGCATGGATAGACCGTAGCACATTGGAATATCGTTTTCCGGCTATTTTACGTAATTGGATGCAGAATGATTTTATCCAAGACTGGGTGCGTGGGCGTGCTGCCTTGAATGTAAAGAAGTCTTTCAATAAATTGCAACGCCATCCTTATGAGCCTTGTTATTTGTATGAATCGGGTATCCGTCCTTTGGAACAGTTTCCGGTCAAAGGCTTTATTTGGTATCAGGGTGAGTCTAATGCCCATAATCGGGAGACTCATGAAAAGTTGTTCAGATTGTTGGTGGAAAGTTGGCGCAAGAATTGGGGGGATGCGGAACTTCCATTCTATTTTGTCCAATTGTCCAGTATAGACCGTCCGTCATGGACTTGGTTCCGTGATAGCCAGCGTCGTTTGATGGCGGAGATTCCTCATACCGGTATGGCTGTCAGTTCAGATAGGGGAGACTCATTGGACGTACACCCCAAACAGAAAAGAGAAGTCGGTGAACGGTTGGCTGCATGGGCTTTGAATAAAACATACGGATATAAAAATGTCATTCCTTCGGGACCGCTTTATAAATCAGTCGTATTTAGTGGAGGTGCGGCTTATATTTCTTTTGATTATGCGGAGAAGTTGTCCACTTCGGATGGGAAACCGGTTCGTACATTCGAAGTGGCAGGTGATGATGGATTATTTTATCCGGCACAGGCTGTTGTTGAAAACGGTAAAATAAAAGTATGGAGTGATAAGGTGAAAGAGCCGGAAACGGTTCGTTACGGATGGCAGCCATTTACCCGTGCCAATCTGGTAAATGGCGCCGGTTTGCCTGCTTCCACATTCCGGGCTGAATAGTATATAAATTAATAAAGATAGGTAAGATGAAGAAAACATTAAAAGTTTTGATGATGTTAGGATGCTTTCCGATGATGCTCAGTGCAAAGGAGTATAAGAAGTCAGAGAGTCTGAGTCTTGATAAGGGATGGGAGTTCGCCCAGGTCGGCCGGAATGAATGGTTGCCGGCTACGGTGCCCGGAACGGTACATCAGGATTTGATTTCTCATAAAAAACTGCCCAATCCATTTTATGGGATGAATGAGCAAAAAGTGCAGTGGGTGGAGAATGAGGACTGGGTCTATAAAACTACTTTTAATGTGACAGATGAGCAACTCTCGCGGGATGCTGCCTTGTTGATTTTGGAAGGATTGGATACGTATGCAGATATTTACCTGAACGGCTCTTTGTTGGAACGTACGGACAATATGTTTGTCGGCTATACTCTTCCGGTAAAAGAGGTGTTGCGGAAGGGAGAAAACCATTTGCAGATTCTGTTTCATTCACCTGTCAAGCAAACGTTGCCCCAATGGGAAACCAATGGCTTTGATTATCCTGCTGATAATGACCATAGTGATAAGCGGGTCAGTATCTATAGCCGTAAAGCGCCTTACAGTTATGGCTGGGATTGGGGAATCCGCTTGGTAACCAGTGGTATCTGGCGGCCTGTGACACTGACTTTTTATGATGTGGCACGCATTGATGATTACTATGTACGTCAGGCTTCGGTAACAAAAGATCTGGCGAAAGTTGAAAACCTCCTGACTGTAAACAGTGTTTCTGCAACTCCTCAGAAAGCGGAAGTAACCGTTGCTTATTCTTATAAGGAGGGTGAAAAGGTAACCGAACAGAAAGAGGTGACATTGCAGCCAGGAACAAACCATATTCTTCTTCCCATAGAGATACGGCAGCCTCATTTATGGATGCCTAATGGTTGGGGGGAACCTGCATTGTATGACTTTGAAGCCGTAATAAAGGTGGATGGTAAAGTGATAGCTTCTCAAAAAGAGCGTATCGGACTCCGTACAATAAAGGTGGTGAAAGAAAAAGACGATCAGGGAGAATCCTTCTATTTTGTAGTCAATGGTGAACCGATGTTTGCCAAAGGCGCGAATTTTATTCCGGATGATGCTTTGCTGCCTAACATTACTGAAGAACGTTACCGCCAGTTGTTCAAGGATGTGAAAGATGCCAATATGAATATGATTCGTGTATGGGGTGGAGGGATTTATGAGGATGATGTTTTTTACCAGGCGGCGGATGAGAATGGAATTTTAGTTTGGCAGGATTTTATTTTTGCCTGCACTACTTATCCGTCCGATCCTGCTTTTATGAAACGGGTAGAGGCCGAGGCGGAATATAATATCAAGCGTTTACGGAACCATGCCAGTCTGGCTATGTGGTGTGGAAATAATGAAATTTATGAAGGTATGCGTTACTGGGGATGGGATAAGAAATACACTGATCCCGGTATTATGGAAGGAATGAAGCAGGGTTATGACAAACTTTTCCGTGAGTTGTTGCCTCGTAAAGTAGCTGAACTTGATCCGGACCGTTTCTATATGCATGGTTCTCCGTACGAGGCCAATTGGGGACGTCCCGAAAGCTGGAAGATTGCCGACAGCCATAATTGGGGTATCTGGTATGGTCAGAAACCGTTTGAAAGTCTGGATACGGAAATTCCGCGTTTTATGAGTGAGTTTGGTTTTCAGGCATTTCCTGAAATGAAGACGATTGCTACTTTTGCCTCACCGGAAGATTATGCATTGGAATCGGAGGTGATGAATGCTCATCAAAAAGCCACTATCGGTAATTTCCTCATCAAGAAGACTATGGGACTGTATTATAAAGTACCTGAAGATTTCGATCAGTTGGTTTATATGGGTTTGGTTTTGCAGGGGGTAGGAGTGCGCCAGGGTTTGGAAGCCCATCGTCGTAACCGTCCCTATTGTATGGGGACTTTATATTGGCAGCTGAATGACAGCTGGCCGGTCGTTTCCTGGTCGAGCATTGATTATTATGGCAATTGGAAAGCGTTGCATTATCAGGCAAAAAGAGCTTTTGCTCCGGTATTGGTAGATGCTGTCAAGGAAGGGGAGGATTTGAATATTTATGTTATGTCGGACAAGCTGGAAGCGGATAAAGAGGTGACTTTATTGTTGCGTGTGATGGATTTTAATGGAAAAGTTCTGACTAAAAAGAGTATCAAGGGCGAGGTTCCGGCTAATGCTTCCACCTTATATTATAAGGAACCTTATGCGGGTATAACAACAAGTCCTCAAAATACTTTTCTTCTAATGACATTAAAAAACAAGAAAGGTGAGGTTTTATCCGAAGAAATTTATTACTTTAACCACGCAAAAGATCAGGAGCTACCGAAGACCGAGATCCGCTATAAAGTGAAGCCGATGGATGGAAAATATGAAGTGACTCTGTCTGCCAGACAGCTGGCCAGGGATGTGTTCATAGAGATTCCTGTTCAAGGTGCGAAATTTACTGATAACTTCTTTGACTTGTTGCCGGGACAGACAAAGAAAGTGATTATTACTTCAGATAAACTGAAGAAGAATGAAAAGGTTGATATAACTATCAAGCAATTAAGTGATACTAACTAATCAATTAATATCTATTATGAAAACTTTAATGGGCCTTGCAGGGCTGACAATGGCAGGTTTTATGCTTTTATCCTGTAACACAGAAGTAAAAGAAGCAAATTATCAGATAATTCCGTTACCGCAGGAAATTTCGGTAATGGATCAGGTTGCTCCGTTCATTTTGTCAAATGGAACTAAGATAATGTATCCGGAAGGCAATGAAAAGATGCAAAAGAACGCTGAATTTCTGGCAAGTTATATCAAAGATCTTACCGGAAAGTCATTGGCTGTACAAGCTGGCACAGATGGCAAGGGGATAATCCTGCAATTGGGTGGAAATGCTAAAAATCCTGAAGGATACCAGTTGAAGGTAACCAGCGACCAAGTGGTTATTTCCGGACCTACGGAAGCCGGAGTATTTTATGGCATCCAGACTTTGCGTAAATCTATTCCGGTGGCACAAGGAGTGGATATCGCTTTACCGGCGGTTGAAATCAATGACTATCCTCGTTTCTCTTACCGTGGTGCTCATTTGGATGTTTCCCGTCATTTCTTCCCGGTTGATTCGGTAAAGCGTTTTATAGATATGTTGGCTTTACATAATATGAATCGTTTTCATTGGCATCTTACAGATGATCAAGGTTGGAGAATTGAAATCAAAGGTCTTCCTGAATTGACGGAGGTGGGTTCTAAGAGAACGGAAACCGTTATCGGTCATAACTCGGGAAAATATGATGGAAAGCCTTATGGTGGCTTCTTCACACAGGAAGAAGCAAAAGAAATTGTAGCTTATGCTGCCGAACGTCATATCACGGTTATTCCTGAAATAGATTTGCCGGGGCACATGCAAGCGGCATTGACTGCATATCCTAATTTAGGCTGTACAGGTGGTCCGTACGAAGTATGGAAAATTTGGGGAGTATCGGAAGATGTGCTTTGTGCAGGAAATGATGAAACCTTGAAATTCATAGATGATGTATTGGGAGAAATTATTCAGATTTTCCCGTCAGAATATATTCATGTGGGTGGTGATGAATGTCCTAAAGTGCGTTGGACAAAATGTCCAAAGTGCCAGGATCGTATCAAAGCTTTAGGTATTAAGGCTGACAAGAACCACACGGCAGAGGAAAAATTACAGAGCTTCATTATCAATCATGCGGAAAAATTCTTGAATGACCACGGACGTCAGATTATTGGCTGGGATGAAATTCTGGAAGGCGGGTTGGCTCCTAATGCTACTGTCATGTCATGGCGTGGTGAAGGTGGCGGTATTGAGGCTGCCAAGCAGAAGCATGATGTTATTATGTCACCGAATACTTATTTGTATTTTGACTATTATCAGAGCAAGGATGTGGAACAGGAACCGGAAGCCATTGGCGGTTACTTACCTTTAGAACGTGTGTATAGTTATGAACCTATGCCGGCATCACTGACACCGGAGGAACAGAAATATATTAAAGGTGTACAGGCTAATTTGTGGACTGAGTATATTCCTACATTTAGTCAGGTGGAATATATGGAATTACCACGTATGGCCGCTTTGGCAGATATTCAATGGACAAATCCTGAACATAAGGATTATCAGGATTTCTTGCAGCGTTTGGTACGTATGGTGAAGATATATGATGTATATCAGTATAATTATGCCAAGCACGTGTTTGATGTGACTGCCCGGTTTGAGCCTAATGCGGAAACTGGTACGGTGGATGTTACTTTGTCTACTGTAGACAACTGTCCGGTATATTATACATTGGATGGCACAGATCCCACTACCGCTTCACAGCTTTATACAGAACCGGTGAAGATCAATACAAATTGCACGTTTAAGGCTATGGCTGTCCGTCCTACAGGCAATAGTCGTATTGTGAAAGAAGACATTGCGTTCAGCAAATCGACTTCAAAGAAAATAACAGCTCTACAACCTGTGAACAAGCAATATGAATTTGCCGGTATCTCTACCTTGGTGGATGGTTTGAAAGGAAATAGAAATTATAAGACAGGACGTTGGATTGCTTTTTATAAGAATGATATGGAAGCCGTGATTGATTTCGGGCAGCCGGCTGATTTCAGCAAAGTGACACTTACTACAAATGTGGAGAAGGGTGACTGGATATTTGACGCGCGTTCCATCAGTGTCGCTGTTTCAGAAGACGGTGAGAATTTCAAGCAAGTAGCTTCAGAAGAATATCCTGCAATGACTTTGGATAATCCAAACCAATTATATGAACATGTATTGAGCTTTGAACCTGTGAAAGCACGTTATCTGAAAGTATTGGCAAAGCCGGAATACAATATTCCTTCTTGGCATGGAGGTAAAGGAAATCCTGCTTTTCTGTTTGTAGATGAAATTACTGTAGATTAATTGTAAAATCAGTGCTGGTGTTGCGTAGCGTTTGTCCTAAAAGATAGCTGCGCAACACTGCTTGTAAAGAATTTGTAAACTTCACCATGAAAACATGATCAGGAAAATAATATATGGCATTTATGCGATAATAGGCATGATGGTAGTGACTGCTTGTAGCAGCCGGCCGGATGTTTATGAAATATCTCTTGAGAAAATGCAGGGATTTCCTACGGAGGATGCTGGTTTTCTTAAGGGAGTTTCTGCATTATATGCGGGAGTGATTGATGGAAATTTATTAATAGCCGGAGGTTGTAATTTTCCCGATACACCGGCGGCCGATGGCGGGAAAAAAGTCTTTTACCCAGATGTATATATAACCTCTTTGTCAAATGATACGGCTTTTGAGTGGAAAAAAATAGGCCAACTGCCTCAGGCAGCAGCTTATGGAGTCACTATTTCTACTGAAAAAGGGTTAATTTGTGTTGGAGGAGCTACAGCAACCCATAGCCTGTCTGATGTTTTTCTTTTATCTTTGCAAAAAGACGTTTTGAAAAAGGATACGTTACCATCCTTACCTGCAACTATAGATAATATGGCAGGTGCATTAGTAGGACATTCACTATATATTGTCGGGGGAAATGTAAATGGCATTCCGTCCTCGGCCATGTACATGCTTGATCTGTTGGATTTGTCTGGAGGATGGAAAAAAGAAACAGATATTCCGGGTGAACCCAGAGTACAACCTGTTTGCGTGGCGCAAGACGGAAAACTTTATATATGGGGTGGCTTTGCCCCGGCTATTGAAGGGCACCAGGCTTCTTTATCGGTAGATGGATATATGTATTCTCCGGAAACGAAAGAATGGTCATCGGTTGCCACTCCGTGTGATGCAGAAGGTAATGAGATCTCTTTAGGTGGTGGAATGGGAACCTCTTTTGGCGAGGGGATGATATTGTGTGCCGGAGGAGTTGATAAGGATATATTCTTAAAGGCTCTCCAAGGTATTTATGCGGGAAAAGAATATTTGTCACATCCTGTAGAGTGGTATCGGTTTAACAGAAATCTGCTGCTCTATCATCCACAGACGAATAAATGGACTACATTAGGCGAATATGAGCAAGGTGCGCGTGCCGGAGCTGTAATAGTTTCTCAGGACGGATTCCATTACATTATTAATGGAGAACTGAAACCGGGCATTCGTACCAATGAAATTAATAGAATTAAAGAAAATAGAAGATGAGAAAATTGATTATATTGGCAGGAGCTGCATTGGGCTTGTTGTTTGCAAGTTGCACAAAGGAAGAGCAACGCACACTTTCTGTTATTCCTGCACCATTGAAGGTGGAATTGCAACAGGAAGTGTTTCCTCTGAATCCGGAAACAGGATTGTATATAGATGCGTCCGAAGGAGATAAAAAGATTTTGAAGGATTATTTGGCGGCTTCTTTCATGAAGCTGAAACCGGTAGCGGCAGAAGAGGGACATACTATTGTCTTGAAGCAAGTGGCTCAATTGCCGGAGGTAAACTCTTCCGAGGGGTATGTTCTGACGGTAACTCCTGATCAGGTACTTATTCGTGCGACTTCCGGAGCAGGACTATTCTATGGAGTTCAGACTATGCTGCAAATGGCTGATGAAAAAGAATTGCCGGTAGGAGTCATTACAGACGAGCCCCGTTTTGCTTATCGTGGCTTTATGATGGATGTTTCCCGTCATTTTTTCAACAAGGAATTTATAAAAAAGCAGATGGATGCTTTGGCATATTATAAATTGAACCGTTTGCATCTGCATCTTACTGACGCTGCGGGCTGGCGTATTGAAATAAAAAAATATCCCCGTCTGACAGAATTTGCGGCATGGCGTGAGTTTCCTACATGGAAAGAATGGTGGAATAACGGACGACGGTATGAAGAAGAAGGTAGTAAAGATGCTCACGGAGGTTATTATACTCAAGATGATATCCGTGAACTGGTGGCATACGCTCAGGAACGTTTTATTACTGTTATTCCTGAGATAGAGATGCCTGCACATTCGGAAGAAGTACTGACTGCTTATCCCGAGTTGTCTTGTACACACGAACCTTACAAACAAGCCGATTTCTGTGTCGGTAATGAAAAGACTTTTGAGTTTCTGGAAAATGTGTTGACAGAGGTGATGGAACTTTTCCCGTCCGAATATATTCATATAGGAGGGGATGAGGCCGGTAAAGCCTCATGGCCCACTTGCAAACTGTGTCAGGCACGTATGAAAAAAGAGGGCTTGAAAGATGTGAACGAGTTACAGAGTTATCTGATTCATCGTATCGAGGTCTTTTTGAATGCCCACGGACGTAAATTATTGGGTTGGGATGAAATATTGGAAGGTGGTTTGGCGCCTAATGCTACTGTCATGTCATGGCGTGGCACGGAAGGGGGAATGAAAGCGGTTGATTCCGGCCACATGGCTATTATGAGTCCGGGTGAGTTCTGCTATTTTGATTCTTATCAGGATGCTCCTGATTCCCAGCCGGAAGCAATAGGAGGGTATCTGCCTTTGGCCAAAGTTTATTCATTTAATCCTGTACCCGATACTTTGAGTGCGGATAAAGTCCAGTTAGTGTATGGAGTACAAGCTAATTTATTCACAGAATATATTCCGACTCCGGAACATGCGGAAATGATGATTTATCCTCGTATTCTTGCGTTGGCGGAAGTTGCTTGGAGTGATCCTTCTGTGAAGAACTATGATGATTTTCATGCTCGCGCATTGAAAGAGGTAGAGGCATTGAAAGCTGAAGGATACCATCCTTTCGATTTGAAAAATGAGATAGGAAATCGTCCGGGAGCGGATCAGCCCATACAACACTTGGCAGTAGGTAAGAAAGTGACTTACGGACCGGATGCCGCTTATTATCCCGGCTATTCGGCCGGTGGTGATAGTGCCTTGGTAGATGGGGTGATTGGAGGCTGGACTTATGGTGACAAGCGCTGGCAAGGTTTCATAGACAAAAAAAGAATGGATGTGACCATTGATATGGAAAAAGAAACAGAAATTCATTCTGTTGGAGCAGACTTTATGCAGGTGTGTGGACCTGAAGTCTTTATGCCTTCAGAAGTAATCATTTCCGTTTCTAATGATGGTAAGGAGTTTACGGAACTGAAGCGCATGGAACACAAAGTCTGTCTCTTATACACATCTCCGAGCCCACGAGACTCCTGAGCATCTCGT
>ENA-OYCX01000232-OYCX01000232.1-human-gut-metagenome-genome-assembly--contig:-NODE-232-length-18103-cov-6.246786_pt1 | contig 18103 bp, 14 predicted proteins | sample MGYA00243459_ERZ652885 | MGnify/ENA primary metagenome ERZ652885 (study PRJEB26926, sample SAMN06164570) | human gut metagenome | biome: ENVO:00009003; feature: ENVO:2100002; material: ENVO:00002003...
ATATTATGTGTTATAATAGTAGATAAACTTATAAGTTTACTTTGGTAAACAAAAGGGGATATTCATATGGCAGCACTTCTTATAAGATTATTTATAAAAGACAGAGATAACATAAAAGACAAGAATGTCCGTAAAAAATACGGCTATCTTGGTTCATGCACCGGAATAGTGCTCAATATCCTGCTTTTTCTCGGAAAGCTTATCGCAGGACTGATCTCAGGTGCGGTGTCAGTTATGGCGGACGCTTTTAACAACCTTTCTGACGCAGGCTCGTCTATAATGTCACTGGTGGGATTTAAAATGGCAGCCAAAGCCGCAGACGAAGACCACCCCTTTGGTCACGGCAGAATGGAGTACATATCAGGTCTTGTCATATCCTTTATTATAATGATGATGAGCATTGAGCTTGGAAAATCATCGTTCACGAAAATTTTCGCCCATGATAAGCTTGCTTTCTCGGTAATGACCTTTGTGATACTTGGCTGCTCAGTGGCTGTCAAGCTTTGGATGTGGTATTTCTACAGAAAGCTTGGCAAGAAGATAAACTCCACCTCGCTTTTCGCCTCGGCAGCTGACAGCCTTTCAGACTGTGCAGCCACCGGTACTGTTATGCTTGCAATGGCTTTTTCGGCTCTTACGGGAATAAACATAGACGGCTATATGGGCGTGCTTGTGGCACTGTTTATTTTCCGCTCAGGCTTTATGACCTGCAAAGACAGTGTTTCGCCGCTTTTAGGCTCAAAGCCTGACAAAGAGTTCGTTCAGGATATCGTTGACACTGCAATGAGTTTTCCTGAGATAATCGGCGTTCACGACCTGCTTGTCCATGATTACGGCGTTGGCAGCACTGTTATATCATTCCACGCAGAAGTCCCATGTGAAATGGACTTTATGGCAGCCCACGAGCTTATAGATACCCTTGAAGACCACATGAAAGAGAAGTATCACTGTGCAGTGTCTATACACATGGACCCTGTGGCAGACCATGACAAGGAAACTATCGAAACCAAAAAGATAGTCACAGATGTTGTGAAGTCTATCGACCAATGCCTTAGCATACACGATTTCAGAATGACAAAGGGCGAAAACCGTGAAAACCTTATTTTTGACGTGGTAGTGCCTTTTGGATTCAGACTTTCAGACAGCGAGGTAAAAATGAAGATAGCAAAACGACTCATTGAATTTGACGGAAGATACAACGCTGTTATAAATGTTGATAAGGGAGATACATTATAATAAAAAGGGCTTGCTTTTTTTCGCAGGATTGGTTATAATATAGGTATAACGCAAAGCGTTTGCGGTGCGTGGCTTATCATGATAGGAGGAATATAAAATGGCATTCACAGTTACAAAGGATACTATTATCGGCGATATCATGGACGCTGATGAAAATACAGCACCATACTTTATGGAAATGGGTATGCACTGTCTGTTCTGCCCAGCGTCAAGAGGCGAAACTCTTGAAGAGGCTTGTGCTGTTCATGGCGTTCCTGTTGAGGAAATGCTTGAAAAGCTCAACAAGCACTTTGCAGAATAAGCGTTTGGAACTACTTTCGCCGCCCAGCCGCCTTTTCAGGGGGCGAGCGGCGATTTTTTTCTTTGGAGGACAGCTTTGGATAAAAGACTTGTGACCTGTGCAAAGCTTTGTACGGGAGATTTTGTATGCGACGTGGGGACAGATCATGGCTATCTGCCCTGCTTTATGATAAAGGAAAATATGTGCAAAAAGGCTCTTGCCTGTGATGTTGCACCAATGCCGCTTAGATCGGCTGAGGAGCATATCCGCCGTGAGGGGCTTTCAGACCGCATTGGAACGGTGCTTTCAGACGGGCTTGACAATGTTCCCCCGGATGGCATAACAGACGTTGTTATGGCAGGCATGGGCGGCGAGCTTATTGCAAGACTGCTTGAAAAATGTCCGTGGGTGAAAAACAGCGTAAACCTCGTTTTACAGCCTATGACAAAGTGGGACGTGCTTAGAAAGTGGCTTTATGACAACGGCTTTGAGGTAAAAAAAGAGCTTGCCTGCACAGAGGGACTGTTTGCATATTCTGTCATGCAGGCGGTGTATACAGGCAAAACGCCGTCCTATGATTGCAACGACAGATATTTGCAGTTCGGCTTTGTTAAGCCTGAGGGCGAGGGGAAAGAGTATATCGCAAGGCAGGCAAAAAGAATTTTTGTCGCAGGCAGCGGAATGATGAAGTCTGAGGACAAAAAGGAGCTGGGTGAAAGGCTCGTTAAGCTTGCACAGAGCGAGCTTGAAACGTTGAAAAAAATAAAAATGTGATACAAAAAACAGAGGGGTAAAATGAAATTTCTGAAAGCTTTAGGGATAGGCGTAGCGACCCAACTTTCCGTAACGATATTGTCCGTAATTCTGTTGCTTGCATGCTGCTCCGTAAGTCCCGGCGGTGCAAGCGTAATATTAAGCGGCGTTGTTGCCTTGTGTGTATATATAGGGTTTTATTTTAATTTTAAGAAACCAAACGTGGGCAAAGCCTTTTACTGGCTCAGCTTTGCGTTTATACCGCTTGTTATACATACCATTGTTATGGTTTTGGTCTATATCCATTGCGAAAAAGATGTGGCAGAGGCTTTGTCGAGAGGCACATTGTTTCCCGCACTCAACTATATGCCCTTTGTCGCTATGATGCCTGCATTGGTGGTTATCGCAGTGACAACATTCATCACGGGCTTTTACGAACTTCTTGACGCAAAGATCAAGGACAGAAATACCCCTGACAGCACATCGGATATAAAAAAAGGAGCTGACAAAAATGATGACAGTTTATGATATTTATAGTTTTATAGAGGATATAGCCCCATACCGCCTGCAGGAGGGCTATGACAACAGCGGTCTTAACGTGGGGGAAATGTCCTCTGAGGTAAGGAGCGTGCTTGTGGCACTTGACTGCACCGCCGAGGTGGCAAGAGAGGCTTGTCAGCGTGACTTTGACCTTGTTCTCACCCACCACCCTGTTATTTTCAGAGGGCTAAAGATCCTCGTGCCGAACGACCCTGCTGTGATACTTGCGGCAGGGGGAAAGAACGCTCTTTCCATGCACACAAATTTCGACTCAGCAGAGGGCGGAATGAATGATGTGCTTTGCAAAATACTTGGTCTTTCACCAAGCGGTGCTTTGCACGAAGAGCATGGCGTGGGCTGTGGATATGTCTGCGAGTGCGACGGCATGAACGTCCGTGAGCTTGCACAGAGAGCAAAGGACGTTCTTGGCTGTAGAGTAGTTCGTTTCAGCGGCGGAGAGCGTGAGGTAAAGCGTGTAGGCGTGTGCTCAGGTTCAGGCGGTTCGTTCCTTGCTGACGCCGCAGAAAAAGGCTGTCAGGTGCTTTTGACAGGGGACGTAAAGCATGACGTTTTTATAGACGGCGAGAATATGGGCGTTTCTGTTATCGACGCCGGACATTTCTATACGGAAAATATCTTCTGCGAGTTTATCGCTGGTGAGCTGAGAAACAAGTTCAGCGGTCTGAGAGTAGAGATAGCCGCAAGCAATAGAGATATAGTTGAAGTAATATAAAAAGCAGGTAAGTAAAATGGCATTGGACGGAATTTATCTGAGCTTGCTCAGAAAAGAATTTGACCCTCTTATCGACGGCAGGGTGGATAAGATACACCAGCCCTCACGAGAGGAGCTTATAATGACTATCCGCACCAGAGAGGGTGCACAAAAGCTTATGTTCAGCACAGGTGCAGGCTCTGCGAGGGTGCATATCACCACGGCGGATATAGAAAATCCGAAAACGCCGCCTATGTTTTGTATGCTCATGAGAAAGCATCTTGCAGGAGGCAGGCTCGTTTCTATCAGGCAGGACGGTTTTGAAAGAATACTGTTCTTTGACTTTGAGGCGACAAATGAAATGGGCGACAGGGTAAAGCTCACCCTTGCGGCGGAGATAATGGGCAGGCGTTCAAATCTTATCCTCTACCGTGAGGACGGCAGGATAATAGACAGCATAAAGCGTGTGGGACAGGAGATGTCCTCAGTGAGAATGGTGCTGCCGGGAGCGGAATATACATTGCCCCCAAGAGAGGAAAGGCTGAATCTTCTTGACTGCACAAAGGAAGAGCTTTTGGCAAAGATAGCCGAAAATCCTACGGCGGAGCTTTCAAAGGCAATAATGAAAACGCTGGAGGGCATATCCCCTGTGTTTGCGAGAGAGGCTGTCTTTTTTGCGGCAAGGGGTGCGGAGATAACTGCCCAGCAGCTTAGCGGCGACACTGCGGACAGGCTGTGGTTCTATTTCTCAAAAGTCCGTGACAGCATAAATGATGGCACTAATGTCTACACAGTGCTCAAAACAAAAGAGGGCAATCTGAAAGATTTCTGTTTCTGCGATATTGCACAGTATGGTGCACTCATGGTGACAAAAAGCTTTGAGTCACCAAGCGTTCTGCTTGATTATTTCTATGCGGAGAGGGATTCCCTTTCAAGAATAAAGCAGAAAGCCAACGACCTTTTCAAGCTGCTCATCAACACCTCAGAGAGAACACAGAGGCGTGTGCAAAATCAGCGTGAAGAGCTTAAAGAGTGCAAGGACAGGGAAAAGTATCGCATTTACGGCGATCTTATCACTTCAAATCTCTATGCACTGGAAAAGGGAATGGCATATGCCGAGGTGCAGGACTTTTATGACGAGAACTGTCCTACAGTGAAGATACCACTTGACAAAAGGCTCACGCCAACGCAGAACGCACAGAAATATTATAAGGAATACAGAAAGCTTGACACCGCAGAGAAAAAGCTCACCGTGCTTATTGCCGAGGGCGAGCAGGAAGTCAAGTATCTTGACTCAGTTTTCGATTCTCTCACTAGGGCACAGACCGAGGGCGATATAGCCGAGCTGCGTGAGGAGCTTTTTCAGGAGGGCTATGTAAAGCGTTCAAAGTTCAAGGGCAAGCCGCCTAAGGCACTGCCGCCTATAAAATATCGTTCTTCTGACGGATATGAAATAAGGGTGGGCAGGAACAATAAGCAGAATGACCGTCTGACCTGCAAGGAGGCTGAAAAAACAGACCTTTGGCTGCACGTCAAGGATATCACAGGAAGTCACGTTATCGTTACCTGTGACGGAGAAATGCCCCCTGACAGAACGATAGAGGAGGCAGCCATAATAGCCGCCTGCAACTCAAAGGGCAGGAGCTCCTCAAGAGTAGATGTGGATTACACTTTCATAAGAAACGTCAAAAAGCCGAACGGCTCAAAGCCGGGCATGGTGATTTTTACAAACAACTATACTATCACCGTAAAGCCTGACACCGAGTTGGAGGAAAAACTCAGGGTGTAGCTTTTTATACAAAAACGACAAAAACGGCGTTGTATCAGGCTTATTCGTGGTTAAAAAATGGTCTTGAATAATCCATAGCGTTATGGTATAATTACCTTAGAATGAATACTACGAAAATACAGTTTGAAAAGTTGTTAGCTGAGTAGAGCGTGTCAGGGCGAAAGCCCTGCCGTCAGGACAGCAGGTTCGATTCCTGCACAACCGCCATTACTGTGTTTGACAGCGTTGAGATATCGCTGTCATAAGTCAGGTATCTGCTGTGTTTTCTTTGACTATTTCTGTCTTGGGCGATGAAGATGACAGTCTGCTTTGTCGCTGCATGACAGCATATAAAGCGGCTGAATGCTTTTCCGCAAAGACGGGAAAGCATTTTTTTTGCAGTCTAAGGTGTTCATAAAACGAGCACATGGTCGGCGGCCGATGTGTTATCAAGAAAGGATAAAGTAAGAATGAAGAAAAAACTTGCAGGAACAGTCAGCTTCGCTCTTGCGGCTGCTCTCAGTCTGGGCGTGTGCGTAAGTGCATTCGTTTCAGACGGCACAAACAACAATGTAACAACTTCAAACCTCCCTGACAGTGCGGATAACGCCGTGCTTAACTGGGCAACTAAGGTAGGAAAAAGCTGGAACGATGGTCCGTCGCCTGTGGCTATAGTTGGAGATGATATCGTTTATACATCTGGCGACAAGCTCATGAGAATGAATAAGGAAACGGGCGTTATTGATTCAGTAGTTGGACAGCGAGCAGGCACAAACAGCTACGCTATCCAGCCTGTTACTTATGCAGACGGCATGATATTCTCAGGCTTTGACGGCGGAATTCAGGCATTTGACGCTGACACCCTCGAGTCGCTGTGGGTATACAAGGACAGCGTGGGTGGTCAGTCTGTAAGCCCTATCTACTATAATGACGGCTGTATATACACAGGTTTCTGCAACTATGGTGCAGAAAAAGACGATCAGTATGTTTGCATAGACGTTAAGGACGAAGATCCTGACACAACAGATGAAGAGAAGTTACCAAAGTGGATATTCAAAAACAAAAGCGGCTTCTATTGGGCAGGCGCATATGCCGCTGACGATTATATCGTTCTCGGCATGGAAAATGCAAAGGCAAATACTACCGATCCTGCGAGAGTAGTAACTCTTGACAAGAAAACAGGTGATGTAATAGATACTGAATATACCGTAAAGGGCGGCGTGAGGAGCACTGTTTCTTACGATAAGGATACAGACGCTTATTATTTCACATCTAACGGCGGCTATTTCTATAAGGCAACAATAGACGATGAGGGCAATTTCACAAAGCTTGACAGCATTGCACTTGGTGGTGCAAGCACATCAACTCCTACAGTTCTTAACGGCAGAGCTTATGTTGGCGTAAACGGCTCAGGCTGGGGCAACTATAAGGGCAGTGCTATTGCAGTTATCGACCTTGACAGCTTTGAGATAGCATACAAGGCAGAAACAAAGGGCTATCCACAGACCTCAGGTCTTGGCGTTGTAAATAAAGACGGCTATAACTATGTTTACTTCACAGAGAACGCATCAGCAGGTGCTATCCGCTATGTAAAGGATAAAAAGGGCGTAACAGAAGTTCTTGACGCTCAGATAGTAAACGGAAAGAAAACAGCTCTGTCACTTTTCACACCAACGGGTGCTCAGGCACAGTTTGCTATAGCTGACCTTGTTGCAGACGAAAACGGCACTATCTACTTCAAGAACGATTCAGGCTACATAATGGCTGTCGGCTCAGAGGTGGAAAAGCTTGTGACCGAGAATGCTAAGACTGTATGCAAAGAGGGCGAAGCTTATGACGTTTCCGACTTGAAGGTTTACGCAGTTCTCAAAAACGGTGTGAAGAAAGACGTTACTAAGGACGTAACTATCGACGATTCAAAGCTTGAAAAGGACGACGATTTCGTTACTGTTACATATAAGTATGGTATGTACAGAGATAAGACTGTAAGCGGCGGAGCAAACAAGACAGGCGTTGCAGTTAAACCTGTTGAAACAACTATCGATATAGCTGTTCTTTCCGCAGAGGACTATGATAAGGTAACAGCAGTTGAAAAGACTATCGCAGGTCTTGGCGAGATAAATCTTGACAGCGAGAATGACGTCAAGGCTGCAAGAGCAGATTATGACGCTCTCGGCGACCTTAAAAAATATGTAGAAAACTATGATGTACTCAAAGCTGCAGAAGAAAAGCTTGAAAAGCTTAAGGCACCAAGCTCCTCAGAGGTTTCTGAAAGCGAGGTAACTTCATCTGTATCATCATCAGAGGCATCATCAGAAACAGGTTCTTCTGAAAGCTCAGTTACATCTTCTGATGCAGCAGTATCTTCCACAAGCTCTGCTGAAACATCTTCCGTTGCAGGCTCAACAAGCTCAGCTGCTGACACTTCAAGTGCGGCAAGCAGCTCATCAAAGGCAGCAAACAATGCGTCTTCTGCTAACCCAAAAACAGGTACAGTAGCAGGCGTTTGCGTAGCAGGTCTTGCACTTCTTGTAGGCGGAGCACTTACTGTTTCTAAGAAGAGAAAGTAATAGATAACAAAAAGCATAACTTATTTTGCAGAATACTCGCCCTCTTTTTTCAGGGGGCGGGCATTTTCTGTGATATGAAAAAGCGAGAATATTATGAAAAAGCATACACAAAAAAGCAGGCAAATAATAATGCTGTCAGCAGCGGCGTTTTTTATCGCAGCGGCTTTTTTGTGTATGCGTTTTTATAATATAAGCAGCTATAAGACCCCTGAAAACCCTTTTTCTGCACTGTCAGAAAGCCTAGCGGCGGAGGACACTCAGGGCGGCGAGGGCTATCAGACAAGCTCCCTGCCGCAGGAAGAAAGTTCCGCACCTGACAGCACCGAGGACAGCTCTCAGCCTGAGGATACCGACAGCAGCGACAGTTCACAGGATATGACCGAAAGCAGCAGACCGCAGCCCGAACAGCCTGAACAGTCGCAGCGTAATGACGGAAATTCCCCTGCGGTGAACGGCGAAAATACAAACACCGCTATTGATATCACAGGCGAGAACAAGTCTGATGAGATAAAGAAAAAGCCCGACTCAAAGACCGAGACCGTCACAAAGGACACTGATACAGAGTATTTCACAACGTCCATAAAGGACGGGGAGCGTGTTAAAAAGGCTCTTTACAGCTTTGAGATAACCCATAAGAACAAGGCTCTGACTGTGCAAAAAGTTCAGGTCACTGTGAACGGCAGCGAGATAAACCAGTTCTCAGGCAGCGTAACTCTCCACGCAGGAAAAAATACTATCCGTGTCGCCTGCACTTATACTGACAAAAACAGTCAGGTGAAAAGAGCATACAAGGACTATACAGTTTATCTTGAAACACAGGAGATAACTTTTGACACCGACCTTTCGGACATGGACACAGGCAGTGAAAGCCTTACATTTTCTGCGTCAGCCTATGTTGGCAGTGAAAAGATCCCCCTTGCTGTCACAGTGAACGGCGAAAAGCTGTCAGGGGAGAACAGCTATACCGCACAGCTTGAAAACGGCGAAAATGTCATAACTCTGTCAGCAGAAAAAGACGGCTCAAAGGCAGAAAAAAGCTTTAAGATAAAATATACCCCTGCGGAATTTTCTATCGACACAGACCTCTATGACCGTACAGTGAACGACCCTGATTTCAGCTTTTATGCAAGAATGAAAGGTCAGAGCAGCAGTGCAAAGCTCAGCGTCGTTTTTAACGGCAAAAAGCTCAGCGGAAACGGCTCGTATAGCTGCACACTGCAAAACGGCGATAACCGCATAAGGCTTTATGCCAAAGACGGCGAAAAGAAGATAGACGAATATTTCACCATAACATTTATCCCCCTTGCAGACGAAACCACAAGGCCGCAGATAACATATATAAATATCACCGACGGTCAAACTGTGAAAGGCTCAGGCTATACGTTACGGTTCAATGCTCAGGACTATCAGGGCGGCAGGATATATTCAGACAAGACCGAGGTGTGGCTCAACGGACTGTCACTGGAGTGTATCGCTCAGGACAGGAATTCAGCTTATTATATGGAGCTTTCAGGCGGTGCGAACCTGCTTGAAATAAGGATATATGACCGTGAGGGCAGATATGCCGACTATGCCTATACGATAAATTCAGTGAGTGCACAAAAGGGCGAGCAAACAGGCGTTGTAAAATTGAGCGTTGACGCCGATACCATAGGGCTTGGTCAGCTTTGTGCACAGTCCGAGGTCGCAATATATGAGGGCGACAGCGGCGTTGACGTTATAGAGCGTTTCCTTGAGCAAAACGGTTTTACAGCTGACTTTTCAGGAGAAAAAGATCAGCGTTACCTCCACCGCATACACAAAAGCGGTGCGTTTGCAGGGGGAGCGATAAACAGCGAGCTTGCAGAGCTTATAAAAAATGACGGCATAGGCGAAAGCGGGGTATCCAATGCCGACAGCCTAGGCGAGTTTGACTACACCTACGGCTCAGGTTGGGTCTATACCGTGAACGGCAATATGCCTGCCTATGGAATGGGCAAGGTGAATTTCACTGACGGTGATACCGTAAGGCTTGCATTCACAGTGGCGTATGGCAGAGATATCACAGGTGCTCAGGGCAGCTATGATAAAACATGGTAGGAGGATATCATTGAAAATAAGCAGTTTTCTTCGCAAAACGGCAGCGGCGTTAGTTTGTGCAGTGATGATCTTTGCAAACGTCCCTGCGGTGGGTGCGGAAGATGATATTATAACAGAAAGTGCCGAAAAGGTCTGTGATTGGCAGCGTGAAAAGCTGGGCGTTTCTCAGGACGAAAGCGTTTTTTCAGGAGATATTCTCCAAAGTGCAGGCACAGGCAGCTTGGACTGGTTCGCCATAGGCGTTTCACGGTTCGGCTTTGAGGAAGATTATGAGGCTTATCTCACTGCACTTTCTCAGCGTGTGAAAAAGCTTTCTGATAAAGACAATGCCACCGAGTGGCAAAGATGTGCCATAACAGCCGCTGCAATGGGCGGCGACCCTGCCGACCTTGACGGCGTAGACCTTGTAAAAGGCAGCGTTTACGGCAGAGATGAAAACAGCTCCGTGGGAAAGCAAGGTCTTAACGGCTGGATATTCGCACTGTTGACCCTTGATACAATGGGCTATAAGACCCCTGAGGGTGCGGCGTTTGACAGAGAACGTATCATCAGCGAGATAATTTCAGCACAAAATAGTGACGGCGGATTTTCCCTTTCCAAAGGCGAAAGCGATATCGACATTACCGCCATGGCGTTGCAGGCTTTGTCGGTGTATTATAACGATTTTTCCCGTGATGATGTGAGAAAAAGCGTTGATAAAGCGGTGGAGTATCTCAGCGTCAAGCAGGGCAGCGACGGTTCTTTCGGCAACGCCGAGGCTGACGCACAGGTCATTATCGCACTTTGCGACCTTGGTATCGACCCCGACACGGACAGACGTTTTTTGAAAGATCTCGACCTTTTGACCGCATTGCTTTCCTATCAGAACAGCGACGGCGGCTTTGCACATGAAAAAGGAGGCGAGTCTGACGAGCTTTCCTCAGGGCAGGCACTTTGTGCACTTGCGGCGGCAAAGCGTTACAAGCTTACAATGCGGCGTATCTATGACATGAGAGAAGAACTTTCAGTGCTCCAGCGTGAAAAACTTGACGGCATAAACGGTAGACTGCTGGTGGTCAAAGACGAAGAGAGTGCCGAGAAAGCACTAAAGCTTTTTAACGACCTCACCTGCGATGAGCGTACCTATGTGAAATATGGCTCACAGCTTGAAAATGCGGCAAAAGAGTATGGGCTTACCCTCAGCGACAGGGATTTCACGGAAGAACTTGCAGTCACAGACCATGCACAGGGCTGCATATACAGTATCGAGAAAACCGAGGTGTATTCAGGCAAAGCAGGCTTTACAAAAAGCGATATGAAAAAGCTTGAAACTCTCAGGAAAAACGGCGTCACCTCAGGGGACTGCACTGTTACGGCGGTGCTGCTTTCCCATGCAAAGGCCGACGAAAACCTTGCGGAGCGTGACAAAATAATTTCAGAACTTGAAGAAATGAACGCTAAAGCGAATGAACTTTACAGCGAGATATCCGACCTTAACAGCATAATAAGCAAAGAACTTTATCCTGTTGACAGCGTTGGCAAGGATAAAAAAGAGCTTTTGAAAGAAACAGCAGAAAGGATAAAAAAACTCCCCGAAAGTGAGCAGAAAAAGGTCACATCGGCTCAGGAGATAATCAAATCGGCTGAGGATAAAAACGTGACGGTGTATGTGATATCGGCGGCAGCGGTGGCGTGTGCCGTTATGGTGGGTGTAAAAATAAGAAAGAAGGGTAAAAATGCGTGAGATAACAGATGAAGTGAAAAAGGTCATAATCGGCAAAGACAACGTGGTGGATATGGTTTTCGCAGCCATTCTCGCACAGGGTCATGTGCTTATGGAGGACGTGCCGGGCGTGGGAAAAACTACCCTTGCGGTAGCGTTTTCAAAGGCACTGGGGCTTGAAACAAAGAGAATACAGTTTACTCCCGATACCGTAGCCTCAGACATCACAGGCTATACAGCCTTTGACAGACAGGCACAGGGCTTTACTTTCCACAGCGGTGCGGCAATGACGAACATACTTCTTGCAGACGAGATAAACAGGACCTCAGGAAAAACACAATCCGCTCTCCTTGAAGTCATGGAAGAGCGTGCCTGCACTGTTGACGGAAGAACTTATCCTCTCCCTGAACCTTTTGCAGTCATTGCGACCCAGAACCCTACAGGCACAGTTGGCACGGCGGCACTGCCTGTTTCTCAGCTTGACAGATTTATGATAAAGCTTTCCATGGGATATCCTGACAAAGCAGCAATGAGAAACATTATGTCAGACCGCAGCAGCCGTGACCCCCTTTCCTCAGTTAAAGCCGTCTGCACAGCTGACAAGCTTATAGAAATGCAGAAAAAAGCAAAGGCGGTCTTTGTTGACGATGCGATCTATGATTACATTTCAGACCTTTGCGACGCCACAAGGCATAATGAAAACATCTCCCTTGGCGTTTCACCAAGAGGAGCGTTGGCACTTTGCAGGATAGCAAAGGCGTGGGCGTGCTATAACGGCAGAGAATATGTCGTTCCTCAGGACGTAAGGGATTTCTTTGTCCACGTTTGCAGCCATAGGATAGCACTTTCTCCAAATGGCAGACTTGCAGGTCTTGCCGCAGAAAGCGTGCTCGAAGAGATAATGAAAGAAGTAAAATGCCCTGAAAACGAGGAAAAACGCTGATGAAAAGGCTAGGCTTTTTGCTTTGCACAGCTTTGGGAATATCGCTTTTTGTGCTGAAAAGACCTGTTGGCGTGGCAGTGCTGGGCTTTTGCGTGCTCTGCTTTTTGCTGTCTGCCTGTGAAAATATGCTGTCACGGAAAAAGCTTTTTGCACTTGTGAGCTGTGAAAGATCAGGGCTGAAAAATGTGGATATCCCCATTAAACTTACCCTAACAGGCTCGACAGGGGATTACAGCGGACGGCTCAGACTGAAAAATATGCTCACAGGACAAACTATAACAAAAAAACTGAGCTTTACTATCTCAGGCGGCAAGCCTGCCGTTGTGGATATCACCCTGAACAGCGAGACTTGCGGAAAAATATCCGCCGATATCATGTCCCTGAAAGCGTTTGACCTAACAGGGCTTGTGTGGAAAAGGGTAAAATGCGAGGTAAAGGGCAGCGTGAATATCATGCCTGACGCCGCTGAGATAGACGAGAGTGAAGAGGCAATACTGAAAGAGGCTCTTGAAAGCGATATTTACAGCGAGGAAAACGAGGGCTCTGACCATAGCGAGCCTATAGGGATAAGAGAATATCGTCAGGGCGACAGCTATAAGTCTGTGCACTGGAAACTGTCCTTCCGCCTTGGTGATATATATGTCCGTGAATATGGCGAACCTGTCACCGACAGCCTGTGCATCTATATCGAAACAGGCGGCAGCACTCCGCCTGAGAATTATGACAAGCTTGCAGCCAAAGCCCTGAGCCTTTCAATGGCACTCTCCGAGGACGGAACAGGGCATTACATGGCGTTTTACAGCTTTTCGCAGCAGCGAAAGATATTTGAACATATCGACAGCAGCGACAGTTTTGCCGTCGCCCTTGACAGCCTGCTCTCTTCTCAGCCTGAGCAGGGAAAAGAGCATAAAGCAGAGTTTTCAGAGCTGTTTGAAAAAAGCGGCATAAGCCGTGTTATCGAGATAAAATAAAGAGGTGATAAAATTGACAGCAAGCATGAGCCGTGCTGAAAAAAGCTCTCCAAAGAGCGTTTATATGGTGCAGTTAGCATTTTGTGCATTGATTATGCTCATGCTGTCATTGTCACTTGACATGGGCTGGAGAGCCTTTGCCGCCGCAGGCGTTTGCTTTTTGACCGCCCTTGCAGGTGTGTCAAAAAAGACGCTGCCTGTTCCGATTTTTGCCGCAGTTTTGGCAGGAGCGATTTTCCATGACCGATTTTTTCAAAGCCTTGCAGGGCTTTTGAATGCCGCTTTGACCGTTCACGGCAAAAGTGCAGGCACGGTGGAAATGCTTGTGGAAAACGCCTCAGACCCTGCCTTTGCACTTTTGGTGGGATCTGTGATAGTCGCAGCGGTGCAGAGCGCTTTCTGCCAATTTGGCAGCAAGGCTTTTTCTGTTGCAATTATGGCACTTTTCCTGTCCGCAGGTGCTTTTGTTGATATACCGCTGACAAATGCCACCACGGAAGTGGCGTTCGGTATCTTCGCAATATGTTTTTCAGGCAGTCTGAAAGGCAGTGTGAAAAAAGTCGTGCTGTTCATAGCGGCCTTCTGTGCGGTGCAGACCGCCTGTCTGACAGGGTTTGCAGACAAAATATCTCGTACCGCTTTTGCCGACCGTTTTGATGAAAAAAGCCGGTATGAGATAATAATGGAGCACCCACAGCCTTTGTATCTTATTGAAAGCCGTTTTGAGAAAGAAAACGGCGGCGTTTGGGAGCATCTCAGCGGCGAAGAAAAATATGCCTATGCGGACGAGTTTTACTGGCTTGACAAGCTGGAACTTCCCCCCGTTTTTCAGACATCTTCTCTTGACAAAGCCTTGGATATATCCGACAACAGCATTGTTACAGTGAACATCAAAAAGGGCGAAAAGCCTCTTTATACCTATGGCATGACCGACGCAGAGAATGCCTTTTCTGACCCCACGGTAATAGGCGACAGCTTTGAGAATGAAAAAAGCTATTATAAGCTTGCGGTGTCGGAAAGCTACCTCACAAAACCTTTTGGCACATATGAAAGCCTGCGGGCTGCTGACAATGAGGAGTACCTTGCGGCAGAAAAGGGCTACCGTGACTATGTTTATTCCACCTGTCTTGATATATCAGCCGAGGATAAACAGCTTGCCGCAAACCACTTTGACCTTGAGGGCACACAGGCTCAGCTCAGGTCGGAAATGCTCAGCTTTTTTGTGTCTGATGCAGTGCTTGACAGGTCAAAGATCTATGGGGGCGAAAGCTCTTTTGCAGATATGCTTGAAGTCACCTGCCGTGGCGGAGAGGAAGATTTTGCGTCAGCCGCAGTGAAGATATTCCGTGCAAAGGGCGTTCCTGCAAGGCTTTGCAGAGGGTATCTCATCACATCTGATATGACAAAAGACCTTACCGACAACGCCGCTTTGACCGTCACCTCAAAGCAGCTCCACTACTGGGCGGAGTATTATAAAGACGGCATAGGCTGGCAGCCTTTTGAAGTCTGCCCCGATCTTGTTGGCATGATAAAAACAGATGACAGTTCCGCACAGGCGAAAACCGACAGCGAAGGCGGCGAGGCTCTTGCACCTGAGGAAGAGGACAAGCCGAGAGAAGAGATATTCGAGGAAAACAAGACACAGCCTGAGAAAAAAAGCTATGTTGTCTATATCGTTATTAGTGCGGTAATACTTATACTCTGCCTTATTGCGGCAATAATAGCTTTGATAAGAAAAAGAAGGTTTTCCGCCCTGCCTGACAAAGAAAAGGTGAAAAAACTGTTTTTTAAGGGCAGGAAAAAGTTGTGCGGCAAAAGCTTTTCAGACCACGCTCCGCAGGAGCTTTTTGAAAGCATAAAGAAAACCTACGGCGTTCCAATGGCGGAAAGTTTTGCAGAAAGCGAGAAAATATACGAAAAAGCAAGATTTTCAAAACTTGAGATTTCCCCACAGGAAATGCAGATAGTGAAAAACTTTGCAGTTTTGGCAAAGAAAGCGAGAAAGCTCAAAGGTCAGGAGGGAGCAGATAAAAGGTGAAAAAGGATATTGCTCTGCTTATAGTCGTGATACTTGCGGCGGCAGCGGTCATAAAAGGCGTTGATATACAGTCCGTTGACGAGTATTACAGCCTACACAGCGACGATACTGCAAATGCCGCACATACTGTTACCCTCACCATTGATTGCTCTGACATTTTGGATAATTACGACAAACTTGACCAAAACCTCCGTGACGAGCGTTATGTGCCCTCTGACGGCATTGTGCTCCCTGAGGAAGAATATGTCCTTCGTGACGGCGACACGGCTTTTGACCTGCTGGAAAAAGCCGCACGCTGCGAAAAGATACCCATTGATTATCAAGGCTCAGGGGACAATATCTACAATAGCGTTTATGTCCGTGGAATAAACAATATCTATGAGTTTTCCTGCGGTCCGTCCTCAGGCTGGACTTATACTGTCAACGGCGAAAGCCCTGACAAAGGTTGCTCGCAGTATGTGCTCAACGACGGCGACAGCGTGGAGTTTTACTACGTCTGCGACTATACAAAGGAGGCGGCGAAATGAGATTATCTGCCTTTCACCCTGTGACAGCCCTTGTGTATTTCGTGGCAGTCCTTGTGATAACGATGTTCTGCTTTTCGCCTGCTGTGGCAGTGTGTTCAGCAGTGGGAGCGTTCCTTTTTTGTGCCGTGACCCAAAGCCGCAGACAGTTTCTTTCCGACCTGCTGTTCTATGCCTTTATCACCGCCGTTTTGACTATCACAAATCCGCTTTTTTCTCATAAGGGCGTAACGCCGCTTTTTTTCATAAACGGCAAAGCCTACACAAAAGAGGCACTTTTTTATGGTTTTACCGCAGGACTTTCCCTTACCGCCGTTATAATGTGGTGCAAGGTGCTTGGAAAAGTGCTCACAAGGGAAAAAATGCTTTACATTTTCGGCAGAAAAACGCCCAAAGCCGCCCTTGTTATAACAATGACAATGGGCTTTATCCCAAAGCTGAAAAGACTTCATCGACAGCTTATCGACGCCCTGAACTGCTCAGGAGCGAACACCTCCGATAGCCGTTTTGACCGCCTGAAAAAGGACTGCACAGTGTTCACCGCACTTTGTGCAGGCGTTCTTGAAAGGGGAGCAGACACCGCCGCATCAATGAAAGCCCGTGGCTACGGCGTGGAGAAACGCAGCTTTGCACACTCTTTTAGATTTCGACCGTGGGACGGCGTTTTGACAGCCATATTTTCTGCACTGTTCGTTGCTGTGCTTATGTTTTCAGCGGACGGACAGCTTTCGGCGGATTTTTACCCTGTGATAAAAGTGCACAGCAGCGTCCTGCCTGCCGCAATGTTTGCACTGCTCTGCATTTGTCCGTTTATTCTTGAAGTAAAGGAGAGCATAAAATGGAAATACTGTCTTGCAAAAATGTAGCGTTCAAATACAATGAAAGCACCGGATATGCCCTTTCTGACTGCACTTTCTCAGTGAAAAAGGGCGAAAAAGTCATGCTCTGCGGAGCGTCAGGCAGCGGAAAATCCACCTTGCTCAGACTTTTGAAAAGAGAGGTTTCTCCAAGAGGAGAGCTTTCAGGTGACATTGACCTTATTGGCAAGGCAGCGACCGAGCTTTCCGACAGGGAAAGTGCCGAAAAAATAGGCTTTGTAATGCAAGACCCCGATAGTCAGACCGTCTGCGATAAGGTGTCCTCTGAGCTTGCTTTCGGACTTGAAAGCTTTGGCGTGCCAAGCAAAGAGATACAAAGCCGTGTGGGCGAAATGGCGGCTTTTTTCGGCATAGAGCCGCTTTATGAAAGGGATATCTCCACCCTTTCAGGCGGACAAAAACAGCTTGTTTCCCTGTGTTCCATAATGGTCACAGACCCTGATATCCTTCTTCTTGACGAGCCTACCGCTCAGCTTGACCCTGTTGCCGCAAAAGAACTGCTCAGCATTTTAGACCGTCTAAACAAAGAAATGGGCGTGACCGTTATCATTGCCGAGCATGACCCTGAGGAGCTTTTTGATTCCTGTGACAAGATATTGTACCTTTCAAATGGCAAAACTGCGTTTTTTGATACCCCTGCAAAGGCTGCGAAATACTTCGCTCAAAATGACCTTGAGGGCTTTCTTCCTGAAACCGCAAAGGTTTTTGCAGGCCTTTGCAGCGACCTGCCTCTTAACGTAAGACAGGGCAGAGCACAGCTTGAAAATCTTGTGACTGAGGATACCCCGCATACTGACGAGAGCACTGCGGAAAGCACTGAGCCTTACGCCCTAGAGTGCAAAAATATCTGGCAGAGATATGAAAAAGATTCTCCCGATATACTTAAAGGCTGTGACCTCGCCGTCAGAAAAGGGGAGTGCTATGGGCTTTTAGGCTCGAACGGCGGTGGAAAATCAACGCTTTTGCGTGTTATCTGCGGACTTTGCAAGCCTTATATGGGTGCAGTTTCCCTTTTCGGCAAAAAACAGAAAGCCTATAAAAACGGCTCGCTTTTCCGTGAAATGCTTGCATTTTTGCCCCAAGAGCCTGTGACAATGTTTGTAAAAGAA
>ENA-OYCX01000251-OYCX01000251.1-human-gut-metagenome-genome-assembly--contig:-NODE-251-length-17286-cov-4.116708_pt1 | contig 17286 bp, 16 predicted proteins | sample MGYA00243459_ERZ652885 | MGnify/ENA primary metagenome ERZ652885 (study PRJEB26926, sample SAMN06164570) | human gut metagenome | biome: ENVO:00009003; feature: ENVO:2100002; material: ENVO:00002003...
CACCGCCGCCCAACAATCCGCCGAAAGCACCCAGCACGGAAGCCACACCCGAAACGATGTCAGCTTTCGGGGTAAAGCCCGACTGTTCCTGTTGTGGGGATTGTTCTTGCCGTATATCCGTTTTCCTTTCATCGGAATACAGGTCGTTGAACACGTTCGCCGAATACTCCTTGCCTAAACGAGAACCGTTCAGCACCACCCGGCTGTCGTGGTCGATGAACGTAACGCCATAGATGCGCCCGCTGTCGTTCTGACGGAATACCACGTCAATGCCCTGTTTCTTTAGCTGCTGTTCCAGTTCCTTGCGGCTGCGGGCGGTCTGCATGGTGGCGGCGACAATCTTCCGGGTGCGCTCTTTCAGTTTTCTGTCCTTAATCACCTCGCCCGATTTATCCATTCTGCGCTGCACCGCTTCATAGCCCACCAATTTGCCGATGCGGGATGCCTTTACCGGGTTGCCTACCTTTTCGCCCTTGTCATTGGTGGCGGAATAGACAATGCCCTGATAGGGCTTGCCGTTTATCTCGCCCTTGACTTCCTCGGCGCAAACATTATAGGTGGCAAGCAAAGCCTTGTACTCCCCGAACGACTGGAAGCGGTAGCCGTAGCAAGCCGCTTTCACGGTGTTACCGATTTGGTGCTTCACGTCCCCGGCGGTGTAATCCACCTTTTTAAGTTCCGGGCGTTCGGCACGTTCCTTTCGCTCCGCCGGATGCAGGTTGTATTTCCGTTCCAGTTCACGGGTTATCTGCTTGCTGCGCCGATGCTCGAACTTGTCATTCAGCGGTCTGCCGTTCTCGTCCACCCGCAAGCCAACGATGTGGATATGGTGGCGGTCGATGTCTGTATGCTTGTACACCAAATAAGGCTGGTCGCCATAACCCAACTTCTGCATATACTCCCGTGCGATGTCGGAAAGCTGCTGGTCGGTCAGCACGTCTTCCGGGTGCGGGTTTATGGAAATATGAAGTATCGGCTTCTTGGTGGATAGCTGGACGGGCATCTGCATTTCAAAGCTGCGCATACACTCGCTGATAGAGAAATTCCCGTCCTCGCTTAACAGCATCCGGTTGGAGAAAAGCACTTTTGCTTCCCCACTGTCCACCTTGTTTTGGTTGTATGCCAGTGTGCCGAACATATTGCCGCCCGTGCTTATCTTGGCAACCATAGTTCCTTACATTCATTGGTTAATGCAATGACTTGGCGGTTCAGCATCGCCAGTTCGGTAGTCGCTTTCTCCAGTTTATAGAGAAAAGCCAGTGCCTTTTTCTCCGAAAAGTTACTGTGCAATGCCTTTACAACTTGGTTGTAATTGACCGCCACGGCTCTGAATTGTGCATAAAATTCGGTCAGCCGGGCGCAATACTCGACCGCCGACTTGTCCACTTTCACCACCCGGAACGGTTCGCCGAACAGCCGGGCGGCGATGAAACGGGACTTGCTCGTAACGCCCGACTGCTCCCACTGCGAGAGGAAGCGGGCGTTCTCCCGGTCATTCAGGTAAAGGACATGGCGGTGCTTCGCCGGGTCTGCGAGGGCGGGGCGACCGCCCTTGTTGGTTCTTCTTGTTTCCATACTTCTTTGAATTAAAAAAATTACGACTTCGGAGTGATTTTTACCCCCGCAAGGGGCAAGGCGTTTTCAGGCACGGAAAACGGTTTTGTAGCATACAAAACACACCTTGCTATTTTCTGACGAAAATCGAAATCCGTCACGGACGGATTGGGGTTAGCGTGAAACGGTAAGCCCTGCCATTAACCAGCCCTGTTTTACCCCTCTGCCCCCAGCGGTTCGTTACTCCGCTGCAAAGTAACGGTGATTTATAATGCTGTAAAATAGGTGGTTGGTGGACAAATCGGGACAGCGCAGGACAAATCGGGACAAGGTTTTCAGGGGACGTTTTTTCACCCTTTTTTTGCATCGGATTTCAAGATTGAAAGCAAGATTGAAAGAAATATTCCAATCAGGAAAGAATGATTGAAAGCAGGATTTCAAGAAAACGTGATTGCAGGATTTCAATATTCCAAGAAAGAATGAAAGCAAGAAAACAAGATTGAAATAAAACAATCTTTCAAGATTGCAATATGGAAACAAAGAAAGCTATATGGCTGGATTGATTGAAAGCAATAAATAAATCTATCAACCAATAATGAACGAAAGCAATATGGAAAACGAGAAAACACCCCTTTATGTCGCCTTTTCCACACAAAAGGGCGGGGTCGGCAAAACTACCTTTACGGTACTGGCGGCGAGTTACCTCTATTACCTCAAAGGCTACGATGTGGCGGTGGTCGATTGTGACTACCCGCAACACTCCATTGCCGGGATGCGAAAGCGGGATGCCGAGCAGGTGGGGGCTGATGAAGATTACAAGCGAATGGCGTATGAACAGTTTACCCGGCTGGGGAAGAAAGCCTACCCGGTATTATGCAGTTCACCCGAAAAGGCGATTGCAACGGCTGACGAACATATAGCCGCCGGACACGTGCCGGATATAGTGTTTTTCGACCTGCCCGGCACGGTGAACAGCGAGGGCGTGATAAACTCCCTCGCTGGCATGGACTACATCTTCACCCCCATTTCAGCCGACAAGGTGGTGCTGGAAAGCAGCCTGTCGTTCGCAATGGCTATCCAAAAGCTATTGGTGAAGAATGAAGCCTGCCGACTTGCCGGGCTGTACCTCTTTTGGAACATGGTGGACGGGCGGGAGAAAACAGACCTTTACACCGCCTATGACAAAACCATTAAGGAACTGGAACTGCCGCTGATGAAAACCTTTATCCCCGACACCAAACGCTACAAAAAGGAACTGGTAGCAGATAAAAAGGCGGTGTTCCGCTCCACGCTCTTTCCCGCCAGCCGCCCGCTGGTAAGGGGAAGCAACTTGGAAGAACTGATAACCGAAATAGTGTACTACATCAAATTACAATGATATGGCAAAGCAAAGCGGCGGGATGCCGAAGATAGACGAGGATTTCATGAAAGAACTTATCTCGCAGGGCGTACCCGCCAAGCGGGAGAGCCAGCCGGATGATGCACCGCAGCCCGGCGGCGAAACGGAAACCGCCCACGAGGGACGGCAGACTGAAACGGTGCGGGTGGAGAAAACGACAAACCGCAAGCGCAAGGGCGGTTCGGGTGACTACCGGGAAACCTACTTTCAGAAAGTGGAACTGGCAGACCGACAGCCCTTATACGTGAGCCGCACCACGCACGAGAAGCTGATGCGTATCGTGACGGTGATAGGCGGGCGCAAGGTGACGGTAAGCAGCTACGTGGAGAATATTCTACTGCGCCACTTCGAGCAGTACCAAGACGAGATAAACACCCTGTACGAAAGCCACTTCCAAAAGCCTGTCTGACTATGGTAATCCATTGCATACTTACCGGGCTTTTGGTGTACTATATCGCCCTATGGCTGTGGTATCGCTACACGGACAGACGGACATCACCGGGCAAAACGGACGATGCGCCACTCCCACGAAACGAGTTTTCGAGCTACACGCTGATAGGTGAAAGCCGATACAAGGGTGGACTAATCGAGACAGCGCAGGACAAATCGGGACATCTCCCGCAAGCGGCTGAAAATGACACTATTTTTGCGCCGCAAGCTGGCGAACAGTCGGAAGAAAACTTTTCGGAAGCAACACCCGAAGCGGAAGAAAAGCCCGGTTACGAGGACGAGGAAATAGCCGGGTACATGGACGGTGACGATGATACCGGGCGGGCTACGGGCGTGAGCTTTGACGAACTGGGCGAAGCGGTACGCACGGCGAACGCCGATAACCCCACCGAAGCGGAACAGCGGCAAGCCGCCGGGACGCTGGAAAGGATTGAGGGGACAAACCTCTACGATGCGGTGGTGGAGAACATCAACGGCGGGCTGGCAAAGGTGGCAGAATTGCTGGGGCGCAACGAAGCGGAACTGGCTACGGCTGCTGTCCCTGCCGGAACTGGCAATACAAGCAAGGAACACGAAGCGTTCGACATGAACGACTTCCTTTAATATAATAATGTATAAGACTGACAACATGAAACAGCGTGATTACGGTTGATTGGCAACCCTAAAACCAACAGACGGCATCCGTGCCGCAGCCACTAAAATTTCAAGTTATTCATCCGCCGGGTGACAGCGGACTATCCACCCGCTACCCCGGCATTAAAATCCAATTCGCAATGAAAAAGAAAATCTTTTTGTCAGCGGCTATCCTTGCCGTTGCGGTAAGTGCCTACGCACAGGGCAATGGGCAGGCGGGCATCACCGAAGCCACGAATCTAATCACCGGGTATTTCGACCCCGGAACAAAATTGGTGTATGCAATCGGGGCGGTCTGCGGCTTGATTGGCGGGGTAAAAGTATATAACAAATTTTCAAACGGCGACCCCGACACCTCAAAGACTGCCGCCAGTTGGTTCGGGGCGTGTATCTTCCTGATTGTCGCCGCCACTATCCTGCGGTCGTTCTTCCTCTAAAACAGCGGCTATGTCTGAATATCCGGTAAACAGGGGTATCGGAAAGCCGGTGGAGTTCAAGGGTGCGCCCGTAGAGGTTCTTTGGCAAATACGTCAATAGCAAGACGTTAGGCGAGTGTTCGATAGCCTATCATCAATCGGCTTATCTGAAAGGGAAACCGGACAGGGAGTGTAGCATGCCGATAAACTGATAAGTCATATAACTACCAATATGCGACTGAATCAGGAGATGAAACGATAGATATGAGGATAAAGTCTGGATTGATTGAACGATAGTCCAAGCGGTATAACTCGGAACTGTGGCGGAAGGTAGTTATTAACGCCATACTGTAACACTTTTAGTTCCTCCTTTGAGAATTGGAAGCAGAACAGGTTACAGCGCGACTGCAATAAGCAGTAAAGGACGAAAGTCGTATCCGACAATCTATCAAAGCTATGTTGCCATAGAGCTAAACGGGGATTACCTAAACCGGAATGCCGAAAGGCTATGAAGTTTAGCTTCTGAATATCCGGCACGGTAACGGAGCTTCCGTAGTAGTCCGAGCGAGGGAAAGCCTCGTACATGACGAAGGGAAGCAGTTAACATCTTTAATACAATTAACGGAAAATGTGAGAGACATGAGAAGTCCAGAAAAAGTATTAAACAGTCTGTCAGAGCATAGCAAATGTTCGGATTATAGATTTGAACGGCTCTACAGGGTTCTTTACAATGCAGACATGTTTCTGCTGGCTTACAATAATATACAGAGTAAGCCCGGAAATATGACGGCAGGTTCCGACGGTAATACAATCGACGGAATGAGCCTTAAACGTATTGAAAAATTGATTGGTGCGCTTAAAAACGAATCGTACCAACCAAATCCGGCGAGAAGAACGTATATCCCAAAGAAGAACGGGAAACTACGTCCTCTCGGAATACCATCTTTCGATGATAAATTAGTGCAAGAGGTAATTAGAATGATGTTAGAAGCAATGTACGAAGAATATTTTGAAAATACGTCTCACGGCTTTAGACCCAGACGAAGTTGCCATACTGCGTTAATACAAGTACAGAAGAACTTCACTGCAACCAAATGGTTTGTCGAAGGCGATATTGAGGGATTTTTCGATAACATCAACCATGATGTACTTATTGGAATCCTCAAAGAACGTATCGCTGATGAACGTTTTATTCGGTTGATTAGAAAGTTCTTAAAAGCTGGATATATCGAAGATTGGGTCTTTCATAAAACGTACAGCGGAACACCACAAGGAGGTATTATTAGTCCGATTCTGGCTAATATATACTTGGATAAACTGGATAAGTATATGAAAGAATATGCCGAAAAGTTTGATAAAGGCATAAAACGGAAAATGAACCCAGAGTACAAAAGATATTCCGGAAAAATTTGGTGGCTTGGCACAAAGCTAAAGAAAACCGAGAATGAAGTTACTCGGAAAGAACTGATTACAGCGATAAGATGTATTCAGAAAAAAAGATTGATACCCTCTGTCGATGAGATGGACGAGAATTACAAAAGGATTAAGTATGTGAGATATGCGGATGATTTTATTATCGGTGTCATTGGGAGTAAAGCAGACAGCGAAACAATCAAAGAGGATATTAAAAACTTCCTCTATGATAAGCTGAAACTTACCCTTTCAGAGGAAAAAACTTTGATAACACATGGTAATAAACATGCTAAATTCCTCGGATATGAAATCTATGTTCGGAAGTTCTCTGATATGACCAAAAGAGGTGAGAAATCTGGAAATCTGATTAAAGTGTATGGTAAAAAGGTAGTATTAGAAATGCCAATGGAAGCTATGAAGAAAAAACTTCTCTATTACGAAGTGATGAGAATTCATCAAATTGAAAATAAAGAGAAATGGAAACCGATTAGCAGGTCAAAGGTGCTTCATAATGACGACCTTGAGATATTGGACGCTTACAATGCAGAAATAGGAGGTTTTACAAACTACTATTCTATTGCTAATAACAGTTCACATCTTAACTCTTTCAAATATATCATGCAATACAGTATGTATAAGACTTTTGCAAAAAAGTACCGTATATCTGTTCGCAGAATCATAGCCAAATACCGCTATAACAAGGATTTTGCAGTATTCTATGAAAATAAGAAAGGGGAAAGGAAAATGAGAGTTTTCTTCAACGGTAGCTTTAAGCGTAAAACCACCGCAACAGTATCAAATTGTGATAATCTGGCAAACACAATTTACAATACAGCTTATACCAGTCTTACGGAACGGTTGAAAGCGAGTAAATGTGAATTATGCGGTTCAGAAGGGAGTATTGAAATCCATCATGTCAAAAAACTCAAAGACCTGAAAGGCAAAAAGCCTTGGGAAATCCAAATGATTGGACGTCGGAGGAAGACATTAGCTGTCTGTATTCCTTGCCATAAAAAGATACATCATGGTGGATAGACTGAATATGTTAATGGAGAGCCGTATACATGGAGACGTGTACGTACGGTTCGGAGGCGAGTTCTTGGAAACCTACCGTAGTAATACGACAAGGCGCCGGGTACTTAGCCTACGGCTGAAAAGCCAGTACCTTTTCATTTTTGCAGGCGGCTTGCTTGCCGTCTTCGTGGTGTTCATCGTCCTGTTCATGGCAGGCGTGAACCAGTGGCTATGTATCGGTTTCATCGTGTCGGCTTCGCTGCTGCTCGTGTGGCAGACGTTCCGGCTGAATGCCCGATACGGTACACACGGGCTGATGAAAGTTGCCGCCCGCAAAAGACACCCACGCTTCATTATCAGCCGAAAGGCGATACCCCGGCTGTTCAACTACAAAAGAAGAAAGGAAGAAAGAATATGAGGAATACATTAAAGGCTACCACGCTGGAGAGGAAGTTTCCCCTTTTGGCGGTGGAGAACGGCTGCATCATTTCAAAGGATGCCGACATCACGGTGGCTTTCCGGGTGGAACTGCCCGAACTGTTCACCGTCACCAGTGCCGAGTACGAAACCATACATTCGGCATGGTACAAGGCTATCAAGGTGCTGCCCGACTACTCCATAGTACACAAGCAGGACTTCTTCATCAAGGAGAACTACCAGCCCGACACCGAAAGGGACGAACTTAGTTTCCTGTCCCGGAGTTTTGAACGGCATTTCAATGAACGCCCGTTCCTGAACCACTACTGCTACCTGTTCCTGACAAAAACGACAAGGGAGAGAAGCCGCCGACAGAGCGACTTCTCCACCCTCTGCCGGGGCAGAATTGTACCGCAGGAGATAGCCGACAAGGAAGCGGCAACAAAGTTCATCGAAGCGGTCGGGCAGTTTGAAAGGATTATGAACGACAGCGGGTTTGTCACCCTTACCCGGCTGGCGGCATCGGAAATCACCGGGCAGGACGGAAAGGCGGGCATCATCGAGAAATACTTCTCGCTATCGCAGACCGATACCACCTGCCTGAAAGACATCGGGCTATACCCGGAAGAAATGCGTGTCGGGGACGATATACTATGCCTGCACACGCTCTCGGACGTGGAAGATTTGCCCGGAAAGGTCGGGACGGACACACGGTTTGAAAAGCTGTCCACTGATAGAAGCGATTGCAGGTTAAGTTTTGCCGCCCCGGTCGGGGTACTGTTGTCGTGTAACCACGTCTATAACCAGTACATCTTCATAGACGACCACGCCGAGAACCTGAAAAATTTCGAGCAGACCGCCCGGAACATGCAATCGCTCTCCCGCTACTCCCGTGCCAACCAAGTGAACAAGGAGTGGATAGACGAGTACCTGAACGAAGCCCACAGCAAGGGGCTTCTATCGGTGCGCTGCCACTGTAACGTCATGGCATGGAGTGACGACCGGGACGAACTCAAACGCATACGCAACGATGTGGGAAGCCAGCTTGCCTTGATGGAGTGCAAGCCACGCCACAACACGGTCGATACGCCCACGTTCTTTTGGGCGGGCATACCCGGCAACGAAGCCGACTTCCCGGCAGAGGAAAGTTTCTACACGTTCTTGGGGCAGGCTCTATGCCTGTTCGTGGAAGAAACGAACTACAAGAGTTCGCTTTCGCCGTTCGGTATCAAAATGGTGGACAGAGTAAGCGGTCGCCCGCTGCACATCGACATATCGGATTTGCCCATGAAGAACGGCATCACGACCAACCGCAACAAGTTCATACTTGGGCCGAGTGGTAGCGGGAAGTCTTTCTTCACCAACCACATGGTGCGCCAGTATTACGAGCAGGGTGCGCACGTGCTGCTGGTCGATACGGGTAACAGCTACTTGGGGCTGTCCCAGCTTATCCACAACCGTACACACGGCGAGGACGGGATTTACTTTACCTACACAAACGAAAACCCGATAGCGTTCAACCCGTTCTATGTCGAGGACGGGGTATTTGACATCGAGAAGAAAGAGAGTATCAAGACCCTTATACTCACCCTGTGGAAGCGGGACGATGAAGCCCCCAAGAGGTCGGAAGAAGTGGCGTTGTCCAATGCGGTAAGTGCCTATATCGAACTGATAGGCAATGACCGTTCGGTAACGCCCTGCTTCAACACGTTCTACGAGTTTGTCCGGGATGATTACCGACAGCGGCTTGCCGAAAAGAACGTCAGGGAAAAGGATTTTGACATCGACAACTTTCTGAACGTGCTTGAACCGTACTATCGTGGCGGTGAATACGACTACCTGCTGAACTCCGACAAGGAGCTGGATTTGCTACATAAACGCTTCATTGTCTTCGAGTTGGATAATATCAAAGACCACAAGATTTTATTCCCGATAACGACTATCATCATCATGGAAGCTTTTATCAATAAGATGCGTAAGTTAAAGGGAATAAGAAAGTTAATCTTGATAGAGGAAGCGTGGAAAGCGATTGCAAGTGCAAATATGGCGGACTACATAAAATATTTGTACAAAACCGTCAGAAAGTATTTCGGGGAAGCGATTGTAGTCACGCAAGAGGTAGAGGATATTATTTCTTCCCCTATCGTGAAAGAGAGTATCATCAACAACTCGGACTGCAAAATCCTGTTAGACCAAAGAAAATATCTGAACAAGTTCGACAGCATACAAAACCTGCTCGGATTGACCGACAAGGAGCGTTCGCAAATATTGTCTATCAACATGGCGAACCACCCCGGACGGAAGTACAAGGAAGTTTTTATTTCGCTGGGCGGTACGCAGTCGGCGGTGTACGCAACCGAAGTTTCGTTGGAAGAATATTATACATTCACGACAGAGGAAAGCGAGAAAATGGAACTGTTCGCCCTTGCCGACAAACTGGGCGGCAACCTTGAACTGGCTATCAAACGGCTTGCGGAAAGCAAACGTAATCCCCAATCATCAACAACTTAAAATTAGGAACATGAAGAAAATAATCCTCTTTATGGCGGTGTGCCTTTGCTTCATCGGCAGGGCATCCGCCCAGTGGGTGGTGTCAGACCCCGGCAACTTGGCACAGGGTATCATCAACACCACCAAACAGATAGTGCAGACTTCCACCACCGCCAAGAACACGCTGGACGGCTTCATGGAAGCGCAGAGGATTTTCCAGCAGGGTAAAAAATATTACGATGCGCTCAAAGCGGTACACGATGTAGTCAAGGGCGGTGTCAAGGTGCAGAAGTCCATTGGACTGGTGGCGGAAATATCCGAAATCTACGTGCGAAACTACCAGAACATGCTGGCAGACCCGAACTACACGCCGGATGAACTCACAGCCATTTCAGCCGGGTACGCCAAGCTGCTATCCGAAAGTGCGGACGTGTTGCAGGACTTGAAAAATGTCGTGAACATCACAGGCATGTCGCTGACGGATGCCGAACGGCTGGCAGTCATTGACAACGCCTATAAAAGCCTGCTCAACTACCGTAACCTCGTGAACTACTACACCCGGAAGAACATATCCGTGTCCTACCTGCGGGCTAAGAAGAAGAACGACACCGACCGGGTGCTGGCTCTCTACGGCTCGGCGGATGAACGCTACTGGTAACGTATAATATGGTATGCCTATGTTATTAGCAGCAGTGGATTTTGACAACCTGCACCAAGTGTTGCGGGTGCTGTACGATGAAATGATGCCCTTGTGCAGCAACATGACGGGGGTAGCCAAAGGGATAGCCGGGCTGGGAGCTTTGTTCTATGTAGCCGCCAAAGTGTGGCAGTCGCTCGCACGTGCCGAACCCATAGACGTGTACCCGCTACTTCGTCCCTTTGCGCTGGGACTGTGTATCATGTTTTTTCCAACTTTCGTGTTGGGAACTATCAACACGGTATTGTCGCCAGTGGTGAAAGGGTGCAACCAGCTTATGGAAACGCAGACTTTCGACATGAACGAGTACCGGGCGCAGAAAGACCGACTGGAATATGAAGCCCTGATGCGAAGCCCCGAAACGGCTTACCTCGCATCGGACGAGGAATTTGACAAGCAACTGGAAGAACTGGGCTGGTCGCCCTCCGACATGGTGACTATGACGGGTATGTACATGGACAGGGCGGCTTACAACATCAAGAAGTCCGTCCGGGACTGGTTCAGGGAATTGCTGGAAATGCTCTTTCAGGCGGCGGGGCTGATTATAGACACGCTGCGGACGTTCTTCCTAATCGTGTTAAGCATACTGGGTCCGCTGGCGTTTGCGATTTCCGTCTATGACGGTTTCCAAAGCACGCTGACCCAGTGGATTTCACGCTATATCTCGATTTACCTGTGGCTTCCCGTGTCGGACTTGTTCAGCAGCGTGCTGGCACGCATACAGACACTGATGCTCCAGAAGGACATCGAGCACCTTTCCGACCCGAACTTCATACCGGACGGGAGCAGTACCGTGTATGTAATCTTTATGATTATCGGCATCGTGGGCTATTTTACCATTCCCTCGGTGGCTGGCTGGGTGGTGTCGGCTGGCGGTACATCGGCTTACAGTCGCAATGTGACAAGAGCCGGGGCAATCACCGGGGCGGTGGCAGGTGCGGCAACCGGGAAAGTAGCCGGGAAGCTTCTCAAATAGGACGGTTTTCACTCGGTATCTACCTTGACCGTCACTTGGTAGCTACTTCGACAACCTCTTGGTAGCTACCTTGACAAAAGGGCTACGATAAAAGGATTTTAGAAACATTATTAAAACATACATAAAATGGAATTCAAATCATTAACGAATATCGAAACGAGTTTCCGGCAAATCCGGCTCTTTGCGCTGGTATTCATCTGCCTGTGCGCACTGGTGACGGGCTTTGCCGTGTGGAACTCGTACAGCTTCGCCGAGAAGCAGCGGCAGAAGATATACGTCCTCGACAACGGCAAGAGCCTGATGCTCGCACTCTCGTAGGACATGGCACAGAACAGACCAGTGGAAGCCAAATCACACGTGCGGCGTTTCCACGAACTGTTTTTCACCTTATCGCCCGACAAGGGGGCTATCGAAAGTAATATCAAACGCTCGCTGTTCCTTGCCGACAAGACCGCTTTCAACTATTACAAGGACTTGGCGGAAAAGGGTTACTACAACCGGGTGATTTCGGGGAACGTCACGCAGACGGTGGAGATTGACAGCGTGAAGTGCGACTTCGACCAGTACCCCTACAAGGTGAAGACCTACGCCCGCCAGTTGATTGTCCGGGAAAGCAGCCTGACGGTGCGCAGCCTTGTGACCTCGTGCCGCCTGCTCAACGCCACACGGAGCGACAACAACCCGCACGGCTTCATCATCGAAGCGTTCACCATTACCGAGAATAAGGATTTACAAACTGTCAAAAGATAGCCGTATGGAAAGGAAACAGAGTTATATCGGAAAAGTACAGGACTGGACGGACGACCACCTGCGCCGTATGTGCGGACGGATTACGCCGGGCAAAAGGCTGGCGGTTATCCTCGTGATGTTCTTCTTTTTTAGTGGCTTGTCTATCTATATCACCGTTTCATCAATCTACAACATCGGGAAACGGGACGGGCAACGCCTGCAAATAGAACATATCAGACAACTGCCATTGCAAGGCAATGACACAATCAACAGTATCAACCCATTAAACAGACCGGAATATGGACGAAGTACAGAAGAATGAGAACGGCACGACCGTACCGCAGACGGACGGGAAGCCCGAAAAGGAAAAGAAACCCAAACGGGAACTGATACCCCAGCAGGTGCAACAGCGCAGGAAAATGATAGTCTTCCCGCTGATGTTCCTCGCTTTTGCAGGGTGCATGTACCTGATATTCGCCCCCTCCGGCAAAGAGGACGTGAATATGGAGAACGTGGGCGGCTTCAACGCCGACATACCCCTGCCCGCAGAGGACGGGATTATAGCCGACAAGCAAAAGGCATACGAGCAGGCGATGATGAACCGCAAGCAGCAGGACAAGATACAATCCTTGCAGGACTTCGGTTTCACGGGGGACGATGAAACCGAAGAACCGCAGGCGGAAATCGAACTGATGCCGGAAGAGGATGCGCAACCCCGGCGGGGCGGCGGGGCTTCTTCTTCGGCAAACGCTTACCGGGACATCAACCGCCAGTTAAGCACATTCTACGAAACTCCGGCGGTGGATGAAGAAAAAGAGGATTTGAAACGGCAGGTGGCGGAACTGACCGACCGACTGCAACAACAGCAGAACGCCACGCCTACGGCTGACGACCAAATGGCACTCTTGGAAAAATCCTACGAACTGGCGGCAAGGTATATGAATGACGGCGGGCAAGTGGCGCAAGTACCCGTAACTGGCGGCATTGAACGCAAACCGGATGCGGTAGCGGTACAGGCTCTCCGGGAAACAACCGTATCGGGATTGCAGCAGCCCATGAGCGATGCCGACTTCATCCGGGCGTACAGCCAGCCCCGCAACTACGGCTTCAACACGGCGGTAGGCACGGGCTACGCTATGGGAAAGAATACGGTAGCCGCCTGCATCCACCAAGACCAAATGCTGACGGACGGACAGGCGGTAAAACTCCGGCTGCTTGAACCTATGCAGGCAGGGAACATAGTCGTGCCGAAAAATACCCTTGTAGCGGGTACGGCAAAGGTGCAGGGCGAACGGCTCGACATACTGGTGTCTTCGATTGAGTACGCTGGCAACATCATCCCGGTGGAGCTTGCCGTGTTCGACACGGACGGGCAAAAGGGGCTTTCCGTCCCGTCCTCAATGGAGCAGGAAGCGTTCAACGAAGCTATGGCGAATATCGGAAGCGGGCTGGGTACAAGCATTTCCTTTGCCCAAAGTGCCGGGCAACAGGTGGCTATGGACGTGACAAGGGGCTTACTGCAAGGAACGTCCGGCTATCTTGCGAAAAAGTTCAGGACTGTAAAAGTAAAACTGAAAGCAGGCTATAAAGTCATGCTTTACGCCAAACAACAATAATTATTTAACCACTAAAATTTCAATTAGCAATGAAACAGATTTTTGTAATGTTCGCCCTCTTGCTGGGCGTGTGTGCGGCAAACGCACAAACTACTGACACCGTGAAGTATGCGGCTGGCAACGACTTGTACCGGGGCATTACCCGGAAACTGCCTTACCGCCAAATGGTAACGCCCTACGGCGTGGAAGTGACATTTGCCAAAACCGTGCATATCATCTTCCCCGCCGCCGTCCGCTATGTCGATTTGGGAAGCAACCACATCATAGCGGGCAAGGCTGACGGTGCAGAGAACGTAATCCGGGTGAAAGCCACGACAGAGGGCTTTCCGGGCGAAACGAACTTCTCCGTTATCTGCGAAGACGGCAGTTTCTTCTCGTTCAACGCCAAGTATGCCCGTGAGCCGGAAATGCTCAATATCGAAATGAAAGACTTCTTGGAAAATGAAGATACGTCCGATTTCTCGCACACCCGCATGAACATCTACTTCCGGGAATTAGGTAATGAAAGCCCGCTGTTGGTGAAACTGATAATGCAGAGCATCTACAAGAACAACGAGCGGAAAGTGCGCCACTTGGGTAGCAAGCGTTTCGGCATCCAATTCTTAATCAAGGGGATTTACACCTATAACGGGATGCTCTATGTACACACGCAGACAAAGAACAGTTCCAACGTGCCTTTCGACACGGACTTCATCAAGTTTAAGATAGTCGATAAGAAAGTGCCGAAGCGCACGGCTATTCAGGAAACGGTGCTGGATGCAGTCAGAAGCTACAACGAGGTGATAGAGATTGCCGGGAAAAGCACCGTCCGGACGGTGTACGCCCTGCCGAAGTTTACCATTCCTGACGACAAACTGCTGTTGGTGGAACTCTACGAGAAAAACGGCGGGCGGCATCAGACCATACGGGTGGAGAACGCCGACATCGTGAATGCGGAAGTGATTAACGAACTCAAAATCAAATAGGAATGAAGAAACACATCTTTATAATGATGCTCTTTGCGCTGTGCCTGACCTCGTTTCAGGCACACGCACAAAGATACCTGCCGGGTATGAAAGGCTTGCAGGTCACGGCGGGCATGACGGACGGGGTACATTGGAACTCCGACACGGATTTTGCCTACCATATCGGAGCGGCATACAGCGTTTACACCAAGAACGCAAACCGCTGGGTGATTGGCGGGGAATACCTGCACAAGAAGTATGACTACAAGGACATGCAGATACCCGTAGAACAGTTCACCGCAGAGGGTGGCTATTACCTGAAATTCCTTTCGGACAGGCGAAAGACTTTTTTCCTCTCGCTGGGACTGTCAGCACTCGCCGGGTATGAGGTGAGCAACAAAAGCGAAAAGTTATTGCCGGACGGCTCTACCTTATTGGATAAGGACTGCTTCATTTACGGCGGTGCGCTCACGCTGGAACTGGAAGCCTACCTGACCGACCGGGTGGCTCTGCTGCTGAACGCAAGGGAACGGGCGTTGTTCGGCTCGGACATAGGCAAGTTCCACACGCAGGTATCTTTGGGACTGAAATTCATTATCAACTGACCGCTATATAATAATGTATATGAAGAATGTAATGTATAAAATCATCATGGGCTGCTGCATCGTGGCCGCCCTTGTGCTTGTCACCGCCTGTAATGACAGTTTGGATATTCAGCAGGCGTACCCGTTCAGTATCGAAACGCTGCCAGTACCCAAAAAACTGAAAGTCGGGGAAACCGCTGAAATACGCTGCCAGTTGGTGCGTGAGGGTTACTATCAGCCGACTACCTATCAGATAAGGTACTTCCAACCGGACGGCAAAGGGAAGCTGGAAATGGATAACGGCACGGTGTTCTTGCCCAATGACCTTTACCCGCTGGAGAAAGAAACGTTCCGGCTCTATTACACATCGGCATCGACCGACCAGCAGACGATTGACATTTATATTATCGACAGCTTCGGACAGATGCAGCAACTTTCGTTCTCGTTCAATAATGACAACAGCGAGGATGAAGAACCGGAATAGCCATGCGGCTGTTCGTTAGGATATATACCAGCCTTATACGCAATGATACGCAAAGCGTAAATATTGGGCAGACAGCCCGCCGGGAAGCATCGGCGGGCTGTTTCCATGATAGGGAAACGAGCGGCTTCTTTGTTACTTTCTTCACCCGCTGGCAGGCTCACGGAAGAAAGTAACGGCGGCAAACAGCCGCCGTTCTCTATCAACTGATTTTAAGGCTCTTTATGGACGTGTATTTCTCTAACCACACCTTTACCTGTTCCATGTTATATTCGCCCGTTATGACCGCCGTATGGTCGTTTATGGCTACAAGCCGGACACTTTCATAGCTGTTTACCCAGCCTTGCAGGGAACAGACACCCCACGTTGCAACATCTTCAAAAACACTGCGGTCTATTTGGCTGATTGGCTCACCAAAAACTACCGTCATTGTCTGAAAGTCCGGTTTGTCCTCCAGCAGTTGCAAATGGCGCAACGTGCCGAACTCGTCAATTTTACGCCCCCACGCCCACACATCATTATATAAATCATCGCCCCACTGGTGCGGGCGGTCGAAACGAACTTTTACCTCTATGGTGTGTTCGTTTTCTTCTGTGTCCTCGATAACGCCCGTTACCATTAAGCCCGTAAAAATACACTCGCAACGCTTGCCGATAAGCTCCTTGTTTACTTCTGTCGTTTTCATATCCCTAAAATTTACTTATTACTCTGTTCTTTTTTCGCTATCCACCCGTCACGCCTGCGGCGGCACTCTGCCAGCGTTTTGGCTACCGTGCTGAAAAGTTCGCCGTCAAAGTGGCGGTAGTCATATTGAAAATAAATCTGTCCCCTGAATGCGCCTAAGCAACATTTCACGTATTTTTCTTCTCCCGGTGTTTGGGTGATGCTTACCCCGTTTTTGTTAAGTGACTGCATGATGTCTTATTTTTTTATGGTTATAAACTTGGTTGTTTTTAGCGGGCAGGGCTTTGACACCCCGCCCGGATTGGTTGTTATGCCGCACGGAACACAAAGCCGTCATCAAACCAGTAATCGCACATGAACAGGTCACGGGCAAACTTTTCATAATCGAAATAGGTCTTTGCGAACTCCGGCAGGTCGTAACATTCTTCTATAATTTCATAGGCGAAATCTTCTTCATCGTCATATTCCCCTTGATATTCATCCCGGAAATCACGTACAAGGTCGTCCGCATCTTCCTCGCCTAAATCATGACTTTTATAGTTGCACCACACGAAAAAGGCTTCCTGCTCGGTGTCGCTCAAATCCTCCACCGCATCACGCAGGGAAAAGAAATTTTCAGAAATCCAGCTTTCGCCGATTAAGCCCTCCGGCACGTTCTCCCAGTCCTGAAACATATATTCCGCATCTTCCTCGTCCTTGTGAAGTTCCCGGCAGGCTTCGTAAAATTCTTCCTTGTCCGAATAGTCCGACAGGTCGAGCCATGCGCCGTACAATGAACCGTTGTTATAC
>ENA-OYCX01000277-OYCX01000277.1-human-gut-metagenome-genome-assembly--contig:-NODE-277-length-15803-cov-7.943548_pt1 | contig 15803 bp, 15 predicted proteins | sample MGYA00243459_ERZ652885 | MGnify/ENA primary metagenome ERZ652885 (study PRJEB26926, sample SAMN06164570) | human gut metagenome | biome: ENVO:00009003; feature: ENVO:2100002; material: ENVO:00002003...
CGGCGCATGGCATGAGCGCCAGCGAACTTTTATCGTCGCGGCTGATGTTTCCCACACCCCTTGCCTCCGACAACAACACCGCCAGGGACGCGGCAAGCCTGGATGTGTTTCTGTCGGACAATGGAATATTCCGCAAGAGGAACCGAAACGGGGCGATCTGGAGCCTCAGCCTGTCGGCGGCGGTGTTCTATCTGACCCCGGTGGCGTCGGACGGTTTCCGCTCGACCTTGAAGCCATCAGCCTTCGATCCGGCGAAGAAGGACGGGAACCTGTCGGCGCAGATCATCTCCCAGGAACGACCTGTGTCCGAAACGGCGGCACTGAATCCGGATTGGGTGGAATGGCTTATGGGCTTCCCGAAAGGATGGACGGACGTATCCTCTGGGCCGCCGAACCGGAAGGAATCCCCCGCATGACCGAGCGCATGGATGACCGGGCGCTGCGGCTGAAAACATTGGGAAATGCGGTCTGTCCGCCCCAGGCCTATCCAATTTTCCGCTATATCGCCATGATCGAAAATGGCACCTGCGGTGACTTCTGCCCCTATGGAAAGGAAGGTGACTGCCTATGAGGGAACTGAAAGCGACCGATAAGATCACGCAGAAAATGACCCGTGACGGTGCGGTATCGGAAAACCTTGCCACGGGCGAGGTGAAACATATCAGCAGCCGGGAGCCGGAAACGGAGCTGTCCGTTTCTTCGGAAGAATCCGCTGGCGCTGCGGCAGACCTTGCCCTGCGTGCGGCGGAACACCATGAGAAGAAAAGCGCACGAAAGGCGGAAAAGGCTGACACCCAGGCGGTGCGGGATGGTTCTGCCGCAAGGCAGCGCCCGTCCTCCCGCCTGCAATTTACCGAGGAAGAACGTGCCGATCCCGCACTTGGAAAGTACATCGACCGTTCCGACCGTGCGGCGGACAGGCTGGACGCGGCAAAGGCCGCTATCCCCACAAAGAAAGTTCTCCGTACCGAGCGCATTTTTGACGAGACAGCCGGAAAAGGCAAAACGCAGCTTCACTTTGAAGAAGTGGAGAAACGCCCCAACGGACGCCTGCGGCACAATCCACTTTCCCGACCGGTCCATGAGATTGTCCACGCCGCCCATGCGAAGGTGCATGAGGTAGAGCAGGAAAATGTGGGTGTGGAGGCCGGACACAAGGGCGAGGTGCTGACGGAACGCGGGCTTGCCTACGGAAAAGGCAAAGTCCGTGCCGCCGTCCACCATCACCGCACAAAGCCCTGGCGTGACGCGGCGAAGGCAGAGCAGGCTTCGGTCAAGGCAAACGCCGACTACCTTTACCAAAAGGCACTGCATGATGATCCTGTATTGGCGGCTTCTAACCCGGTATCCCGCTTTCTGCAGAAACAGCGGATCAAGCGGAACTATGCAAAGGAGCTGCGACAGGCAGAGAAAACCGCAAAGAACACAGCGGCCACGGCGAAAAGTGCGGCACAGAAAGCAAAGGACGCATTCAAGGAAACCTTTCTCTACATCAAGCATCATAGTCGGGCGGTTCTGTTGGTGATCGGCATTGGCGCCTGTGTTGCTCTGCTGTTTGGCGGGGTATCTTCCTGTTCCATGATGGCGGGCTCCGGTGTGGGCGGTGTATTTACTTCCTCTTATCTCTCCGCGGACACGGATATGCTGGCTGCGGAGGCGGCCTACTGCGAACTGGAGCAGGAGCTTCAATATGAGCTGGACCACTATGAGGCTCTGCACCCCGGATATGACGAATACCGTTTTGATCTGGACGAGATCGAACATGACCCTTATGTGCTGATCTCCATTCTCACGGCGTTCCATGAAGGGGTGTTCACCATCGACGAGGTTCAGGCGGAGCTGCAAATGCTCTTTGAAAAGCAGTACATCCTGACGCAGACCGTGGAAGTGGAGGTGCACTATCGGACGGAGACACGGACAGACAGCGAAGGAAACGACTATGACGTGGAAGTACCGTACAACTACTATATCTGCAAGGTGAAGCTGGAAAACTTCGACCTTTCCCATGTGCCGGTCTACATCATGGACGAAGAAACGCTTTCCCTGTATGCGGTCTATATGGCAACGCTGGGGAACCGGGAAGATTTGTTCCCAGGCTCCGGCTATGTAGACAAGTACACCAAACCACCCACCACCTATGATATTCCGCCTTCCGCACTGGAAGATGAAACCTTTGCAGCGCTCATTACCGAGGCGGAGAAGTACATCGGCTATCCCTATGTCTGGGGCGGCAGCAATCCGAACACTTCTTTTGATTGCTCCGGCTTCGTATCCTGGGTGCTGACGCAAAGCGGCGTCTGCAATACGGGCAGGCTGGGAGCCCAGGGACTCTACAATATTTCCACCCCGGTATCTTCTGCCAACGCAAGACCCGGCGACCTGATCTTTTTCGTCGGCACTTACGACACACCGGGCGTTTCCCATGTGGGTATCTATGTGGGCGGTGGAAAAATGCTGCACTGCGGCGATCCCATCCAGTATGCAGATATCAACACAAGCTACTGGCAATCCCACTTTTACGCTTTCGGGCGACCGCCCTACAACTAAAAAACGATATGGAGGTAATTTGATTTATGGCAACGACACAGAAGATCCGCAATGACATTGCAAAAACCAAAGAAAAGATCGCGGAGCAGCAGAAACGCCTTCGTGCGCTGGAGACCCAGCTTGCGGAGGAAGAAAATCTGGAAATCGTCCGCATGGTGAAAGCCGTGAAGATGGATAACAAGGAACTGACCGCCTTCCTGAAAGCCTATGCCAGCGGTATGATCTCCCTGCCGGAAGGTATGCTGCAGGAGGGCAACACCGAGAATGAGGAAACGGAGGGATACGAGGATGAAGCATAACTTTATGACAAAAATGGTATCGGCTCTTTTGGCGGTGGTGCTCAGCACTGCCGCTTTTTCTGTCACCGCCTTTGCCAGCGGCGGCGAGGAAAGCACGGAGTCCGTGGCTGAACAGGAACCGGCTGGGGATGTCTCTGATCTGCTTTCCGCTCTGGCAGGCAGCCAGGTCACGGTATCCGTCACCGAGGACGGTATCAAGTTCAGTTCCGGCGAAAATGACTCTGGGCAGACCGGTACTGTCACCACGGGCGGCGGCAATCTGAATGTCCGCACGGGCGCTGGAATGGATTATACCGCCTTCACCCAGCTTCCCAATGGAACGACCGTGAAGGTGATCGGCACGGACGGCGACTGGCTGAAGGTCATCCTGCCGGAAAAGGTCGGCTATGTCTATTCCGGCTACATGACGGTAAGTGACGGCGAGGCTGGCTCCGGGGAAGGTCCTTTCTCTCTGGACGCGGAAACGCTGGAAAATCTGCTGGGGATGCTGGGCGGCGGTCTGAATGGCGGTGCCGCCCTGACGCCGGACGGGAACCTTTCGCTGATCGACGATATCGGCAGCCCTACCACCAGTGGCAAACAGTTTATCACAGTGGAAACGAAGAACGGCAATGTGTTCTATCTCATTATCGACCGTGACGACGAGGGCGAGGAAACCGTGCATTTTCTGAACCAGGTGGATGAAGCCGACCTCATGGCACTCACGGAGGACGGAGAAAAGGCAGAAACGCCTATTGTCTGCACCTGTACGGAGAAGTGCCAGGCCGGAGCGGTCAATACCGCTTGCCCGGTCTGCGTAAAAAACCCTAGTGAATGTGTTGGCACAGAACAGAAAGCTGCGGAGCCCACCGAGCCGGAGAATCCGGAACCCGAAAAGAAAAGCAATACCGGGGCGATCCTGGCGGTGCTGCTGATCCTTGCAGCCGGAGGCGGCGCGGCAGTCTATTTCCTGGTGCTGAAACCGAAGCAGGGCAAGAAAGTTCCCGCTGATCTGGATGATTTCGACCTGGACGATGAAGAAGAATATCTGACCGAGGACGAGGAAACGGAGGAAAAGAATGAGTAAACTGATTATTGCAGAAAAACCGAGTGTGGCAAAATCTATCGCATCGGCCCTGGGTGCTTCATCCAGGGTCGATGGCTTTTATGAGGGCAACGGCCTTCTCGTATCCTGGTGTGTGGGGCACTTGGTATCCCCGATGGATGCGGGTGGCTATGACGAGCGTTTCAAGAAATGGCGCTATGATGATCTTCCCATTCTGCCGGAGCCGTTCCGCTATGTGCTGGCACTGGGCAAGGAGGACGCTTTTGAAAATCTTCGCACTCTGATGAACCGCCCCGATGTGGATACCATTGTCAATGCCTGTGACGCCGGGCGTGAAGGGGAGCTGATCTTCCGTTTGATGTATGAAATGGCTGGATGCCGCAAGCCGGTCCTTCGTCTCTGGATTTCTTCGATGGAGGACAGCGCTATCCGGGAGGGTATTTCTGATCTGCGCCCCGGCGCCGACTATGAAGCCCTGTATCAATCCGCACTCTGCCGCCAGAAAGCGGATTGGCTGGTGGGGATCAACGCCACGCGCCTTTTCTCCGTTCTCTATCACCGCACCTTGAATGTGGGTCGTGTTCAGACACCCACACTGGCAATGCTGGCAGAGCGTGACGCAAAGATTACACTATTCCACAAGGAAAAATATCATCTGCTGCGCCTGATACTGGATGGAGCCGAGGCGGTGTCGGAGAAGTTTACCGATCCGGCGGAGGCGGAACAGGCAGCGGCCATGTGCAAGGGTGCGGCCGTCACCTGTACCTCTGTCACGAAGGAGCAGAAGAAGGAACAGCCGCCGAAGCTCTATGATCTCACCACCTTGCAGCGAGAGGCAAACCGCCTGTTTGGATACACGGCGAAGCAGACCCTTGACTACGCCCAGACCCTCTATGAAAAGAAGCTGCTGACCTATCCTCGCACGGACAGCCGTTATCTGACCTCCGACATGGCGGAAACAGCCTCCTGTGTGATCCACCTGGCGGCAAAGCTGCCGCCCTTTGATGGCTGCGGCAACTTCTTTCCGCTGGTGGAGGCCATGATTTCCGACAAGGACGTATCCGACCATCACGCCATTATTCCCACGATGGAGATTGAAAAAGCGGATATCAAGGCTCTGCCCCTGGGCGAACGCAATTTGTTTCTGCTGGTCTGCTGCAAGCTGCTGTGTGCATCGGCAGAGCCGTATATGTATGAGGCGGTCACGGCAACTTTCAACTGCTGCGGCCATTCCTTCACCGCAAAGGGCAAGCGCGTCCTTGCCGAAGGCTGGCGGGAAATCGACCGCATTTTCCGTGCCTTCTTGAAGGAAAAGCCTGCGGATGGGGACGGCGATACGCTCCCGGACTTCACCGAAGGTCAGATTTTTGATGGTGCGGAGGTTGCTGTTACCGAGCATTTCACCCAGCCGCCGAAGCCCTACACCGAAGATACCCTCCTGTCCGCTATGGAGAACGCAGGCAAGGATGGTATCCCCGACGAGGCGGAGCGAAAAGGTCTTGGCACGCCTGCGACCAGGGCGGCTATCATCGAAAAGCTGGTGGCTGCCGGATTTGTGGAACGCAAGGGCAAGAGCCTGATCCCCACAAAAGCCGGTATCAACCTTGTCACAGTCCTGCCGGAGCCGCTGACCTCTCCCATGCTGACAGCGGAATGGGAACAGAAATTGACGGAGATTGCAAAAGGCAGCACTGACCCGGATACCTTCATGGACGGTATCCGCACGATGGTTCAAGAGATCGTGTCCACCTATTCCTGCATTTCCGAGGATGGCCAAAAGCTGTTTGCCCCGGAGAAGGAAGTGATCGGTACCTGCCCCCGCTGCGGCCAGCCGGTTTATGAGGGTAAGAAGAACTTTGCGTGTTCGGATCGGTCCTGCGGTTTCGTCCTCTGGAAAAATGACCGCTTCTGGACGAGCCGCAAGAAGGAGCTGACAAAGAAGATGGCAACGGACCTTCTGAAAAAGGGACGTACCAATGTTAAGGGAATGTGGTCTGAAAAGAAACAGGCTGCTTATGACGCTGCGGTGATCCTGGATGACACGGGCGGCAAGTACATCAATTTCAAACTGGAATTTCCGAAAAGAAAGGCTGGTGCTGATGGCAGAAAATAAGACTTTGGAACATTTACCCGAAGTGAGGGCGGCGGTGGCTGCCCTCTCCCCGGAGGACCGGGAGCTGCTGGCGGCGGTGCAGGCATCGCCTTTCAAGCTGACGGCATCGGATCAGTTCAAGGAGTTTGCGGACAACATTGACTATTTCGTATTTGAGCCCAATATCCACGATCTGAACGATCTGGGGTGGCGGTATCTGGCACAGCACATGGATATGCTGCTGCCCCCGGAACTTCTGAAAGCAATCGACCCTGTTCCGTTTGGCAAGTACGCCATGCAGGAGGAACAGGGCCATTTTACGGAACACGGATATATTTCTCTTTCCGGCGACGAGTGGAATCATGAACGCCCTGCGGAGCCGGAGAAAAAGCCTTCCATCCGGGAACGGCTGGAACATGGCAAAAAGGAATGTGCGGAAAAACACAAGGCGCAGCCTTACAAGGAAAAGGCCGCGCCGGAACTGTAAGGAGGTGCTGATATGCCATATTACGATCACGACAAGGATTATCCCTTTGCCGCCTTTATCACCAATCTTGGGAAATATAACGAGGGCGAGCTTGTGGGCGAGTGGGTGAAGTTTCCCACCACCGCCGAGGAATTGAAGGAAGTGTTTAAGCGGATCGGGATCGGCCAGAAGGATGACTTCGGCCAGCCCTATGAGGAATGGTTCATCACGGACTATGACTGCTATGTGGACGGTCTTTACAGTAAGCTGGGTGAATATGAAAATCTGGACGAGCTGAATTATCTGGCATCGAAGCTGGATGAAATGAGCGAAGGCGAATACGCACAGTTTCAGGCCGGTATGGAAATGGGCGACCATTGCGGCAGCCTGCAGGAGATCATCAACCTCACCGAGAATCTGGATTGCTATGAGGTTTACCCCGATATCCATGACTATGACGATCTGGGCCGCTATTACATCGAAGAACTGGACGTTATGCAGGTGCCAGAGCATTTGCAGAATTACATCGACTATGAGGCCTACGGCCGGGACGTTGCGTTGGAGGAAAACGGCACCTTCACGGATCAGGGGTATGTCTGGGATACCGGCAGCAGCTTCCATGAGTTTTACGACGGCGAACGCGGCAGCATCCCCGACGAGTACCGGGTGATGACCTTCCAGGATGATCTTCCCGAAGAAGAAAAATCCGAGTGGGCTATGGATATTGCCTTTGACATGGACGAGTTTTTCCGTCAGAACGATCCGCAGTATGCGGCGGAGCACCCGGAGGCACACGCCGCAAAGGAAGAACTTTACGAAAATCTGATGGCCGGACGCATTTCCGCTTTGGATGAAAAGCTGGCATCACTGGGGCAGACGCAGGAGGACTATCTTCCTTCGGAGATTGAAAAGTTCAAGGACGCCACGGGCTATGAGGAATTTCTTGACTTTGACATGGCGGAGGTCATGGAGGCTTTGAATGACCCGGCTAAATCCCGTGTGGATGAAATGCTGGCCGCTGCGGAAAGAGCGGAACGGGAGTATGCGGCAAAGACAGCCGCCTATGTGCAGACTCCGGCAGATATCGTGGCGCAGGCACAGGCCGTTCAGGATCAGGCTGAGGAAAGCAGCTTTTCCATTTATCAGCTCAAGGGTGGCAACGAAACGCTGGACTATCGTTTCGAGCCGCTGGACAGTATCCACCGCAACGGCCTTTCCGTGAAGCCGGAAAATTACGAGCTGGTCTATGAAGCGCCGCTGACGGCGAAGGACGATCTGGAAAGCATTTATACCCGGTTCAATGTGGATCGCCCGACCGACTTCACGGGGCACTCCCTGTCCGTGTCGGATATCGTGGTGCTGCATCAGGACGGGAAGAACACCGCCCATTACTGCGATAGGGTGGGCTTTTCCGAGGTGCCGGAGTTTTTGCAGGAACGGCAGCCGGAGCTTACCCCGGACGATCTGGAAACCGGCGAGTGCATCCGGACGCCCAGGGGCAGCTTTTATGTGACTGCCATGAGCCGGGAGCAGATGGAGGCGGCCGGTTACGGCGTCCACCATATTTCCGATGATGGAAAGTATCTTATCATGGGAAACGGCACACGGGCCTTTGCCGTGGCAGCGGAACAGCCGGAAAAGGACAATCCTCTCCGCACCGCTGAAATGACGCTGGAGGATGACTACGGCATGATCGACGGCGTTATCAACAACGGCAGACGCGGCGAAGAATTGGAAAAAGCCCAGGAGTATGCAGAGCGGACAACGCCAGAGAAGTCTTCCATCCGTGAGCGGTTGGAGGACGCCAAACGGGAATGTGCCGAGCATAAGCCCCAGGAGGTCAAAAAGCCCGGCCGTGATGTGCCGGAGCACGACTGCCTATGAGCCGAAGCAAGAAGTGGAGGCTGGAATGGGCGTTCTTCCTGGGTGAGAACGGCAGGCGGCAGTATAACCATATCTGTAAAAAATGTGTTCACGGCTGCAAGCAGAGTTTCCGGGCGTGTCTGGTCGCTTGTCCACATTACAGTTCCAAACGGTCTAAAATCTGTGAGGATATGGGTGGAAAAAACACAGAATAATTCCCTGTATCCGTATTTTCAAAGGTAGCCTTTATGATTTTTCATGTGTCGGTCTACTTGCTGGCACATGAAGAAAAAGGCTTGATTTCAACCACTTTCTGTCACGCAAAACGGGAGTACAGCTTTTCGGTTCGTCCGATCGGCTGTACTCCCGCTTTTTCTTTTTAATCAAATTATTTGAACAGGGGTACAAACTGTACCTCAGTTAGAGAAGGATTTCCATAGTATTTTTTTAGGATTGGATAGGAAAGGATGGATAGCCGCCGTAGTAGGCGTTGTGGAAATGTGCGTAAACTGCCAGAATTGCGAGGCTGTGGGAAAGTTGTTTGCAGACCTGTGGAAAAGGCTTGTCTTTTTCCATCAGGTTGTGAATGGCTTTTCCATCAGCACGAGCGGCAGTTTTCCATATTTCCATGACGCAAGAAAATCATCCAACGATCAGCCGGTACACCGTCAGCGGCACATACCATACCGCCACAATCAACCGCCATGCCAGAACGAAACCGCCTATCACGCCGCCGATAATAAAGTTCAATGCAAACAGGGCGATCCCTCCACCCAGGGAGCCGCCCGGCACGATCCAGAGGCACATCCGATGGAGGCCAAACGGCAGCCCGCAGAGTATCCAGAGCCATACATAGTCAATCTCTCCGTTCTTCATGCAGGCGGATTTGAAAATACAATACAGGATCAGCGCCACGATTACGGGCAGTACACTTTTGAAGAAAAATGCTTTGATTGCTTCGCTTCTTGTCATCGGTAAAACCTCCTTCCGCAGTTCCATTATACAGGATGCCGGGAGCTGCGCCCAGCGTCTTTCAGAGAAAATTATTCAAGTTCATGCCGCCGCTGTTGTTCCTGTTCCTTTGGAACGGTTAGTAGCGCATCCACATTTTGCTTGACGGTATCGTATTCCTGGGCTTCGGTCCTTGCGGTTTTGTACTCTGCAAGGAGCCGTTCCTTTTCTGCGTTGAGATTGGCAAGCTCCGTTTTCATGCTTTCCGTTGTCGGCAGCGGCACAGCCCCCAGCCGTTTCAATTCTCTGGCGGCCGCTTCAAAAAGGATGATCTCGCTCTCATGCCCCCGCAGGAACTTTTCTTTATCATTTGATTTACGGTATCGGTCATAAAGCGGCTTTAGCTGACGGTAAGTTCCGGCATGCTTCATCACAAGGGCAAGTTCGGCACTTCTGCTTTCTATCCGCTTGATCTCTGCATGAGCGGTATCCCTGCGTGCGGATATTGCGGTCAATTTGCTTTCCAGTTCTCCATAACTGCTTATCCCGTGTTCGGTCAGGAAATTCATGGTCTTGGCGGCCTGTTTCAGATTGTTCAGCTTCGCCCAATGGGTGAAGCCTGCACTCTGCTGCGCCTTGATGTTGTTCTGAATATCAACGAGCAGGCTGATCTTTCCGTCCTGCTGTTTCGGCTGGCGGGAAGGTCTGGCGTGTCCGGCGATCCGGGCAGCAAGGGCTTCTTCGGTGTAGTCCGCACCCAGGGTTTTCAGACGGGTGAACCGTTCCTGATCTGGCGCTCTGGCGGAGATATACTTGCCGCGCTTGATCTCATAACCTTCCCTCTGCAGGCGGCGAAGCAGTTCTTCCAGGTTGGAACAGGCTGGCAGGAGCCGGTCGATGGCCGCTTTCAGCTTTGCCTTATAGCTGGTGCCGTTCTGCGCAGCCTGATGTTCAATATAGCTCTTGCCCTTGTCCTGTCCGGGGATGATGACAGACAGACCGTGTTCCTTGCAAAGCCGGTCGGAGGTGCGGCGGATATAGTGATAACTCCGCTTGTTGGAATGATAGTGCTTGTGATCCGCAAAGCTGACCGTATTGAAAATCAGGTGGTTATGAACATGATCTTTGTCTATATGGGTAGTAAGTACAAATTCATACTTGCCGCCCAGGATTTCTTTTGCAAGCTCCATGCCGATCTCATGGGCCTGTTCCGGCGTAACCTCCCCAGGCTGAAAGGCTTGGATCAGGTGACGGCCCAGGTTCGTTCCCTTGTCGATGGCATGGCGGCGGGTCCAGGAAAATTCGATATCCGCAGTTTCGGCGGCACAGCCATAGGAAGAAACAAGCAGCTTTCCGTCCGTCTTTTCCGGGTTACAGATATAGTCAATGGCGGCTTTCAGCGTTGACTTGATAGGATGTGTCTTTGTAACTGCCATATCTCATCCAGCCTTTCCCGTATCTCGTCCATGTCGTCCTGATACGCAGGACCTCCGGCGTTGATCCGCTTGGCAATCTGGTTGATATTCCGACCAATGGCGGAAAGCTCTTTGGTAAATGCCTTGATATCTGCGGTGTCCGTATAGATGATATATCCGTCAATCGCCATCTTTCGGAGGTAGGCGCCGTACCGCTGTGTGGGGAGCTGGACCATCTTCTCGTCAATGAGCCTTTTTTCTTCCTCTGTGACATAGAATTTTATTTGAATATTCCGTTTTCTGTTTGCCATGCGCCGCCTCCGTTCTTCATAAGGGTTTGGGATTATCCCAACAAGCATTTTTGAATTTTCGGGCAAGGGACCTGAAAATCTCAAAATTCGCAAGCGGGTACTCGCTTGCTGTGCTTGCTACCGTATCTTATCCCTACTTATAAAGCGTTGCGGAAACCTCAAAATGCCCGCAAAATAAGAAAAACAGAGGATGTTCAGACACCCTCCGTTTCTTCATTCGGCTTTTCAATTTTTAAGGCCCCGTCAATGGCACCCTCCACGATAGGCAAATACTGTTCCGGGCAGAGCTTTAACTTCTGTCCGACCCGCTGGCGTAGCTCGCTTTCCTCTCGCATGACCTCTGGATTGAAATATCTCTCCATCGGCAGACCGCAGATTTTTACAAGCTGTATGATGACCGGCAGGCTGGGGATCGTGCCCTCGTTTTCAATGTTGGCAAGATACCTGGTATCAATATTCACCTTTTCAGCTAAATCTTTTCGTGCAAGGTTCTTCGCCTTCCGTGCTTCTTTTACATCTGCACCGAAGGTTTCAAAGCCAGGGCAGTCTTTAACTTTTGCCATTTAGCATCACCCACATACATTCTATATTTCATAGGCCGCCCATGGAATGCTGCTATATGCGTATAGCTCAAACTTTATAATTCATATTATTCGCCTTGTATTGTAAAGTGGGCTATCCTATAATAAGGAGGAAACCCTTTTTTGAAAAATCCGTCCGCTGTAACATTTCGCGGACATTTGCCTGTTATACTATCTGCAAAAAGCAAAGGAAGTGAGGATATGAAGCAGATTTTAATTGTCGAGGACGACAGTTTTTTGAATAAGATGTTGGCCTATAACCTGACCGCAGACGGCTACGGCGTGACTTCTGCCCTAAATGCCAGAACCGCAGCCGAAGCCATCCGCCAGCGGGAATTTGATTTAGTGCTGCTGGACATCAACCTGCCGGACGGGAACGGTTTTGAACTGTGCAAGCTGATAAAGCCCCAGCACCCGGACACCATCGTAATATTCCTGACCGCCAACGATCAGGAGAGCGACCAGATACGGGGCTATGAGGTGGGCGCGGTGGACTACATCACAAAGCCCTTTGTGATTGGGGCCTTGCAGCGGAAAATCAAAGCCATGTTCGCCATGCTGGAACACCACAAACCGGCCAAGGACATTTACGACGACGGGCGGTTGTTTCTGGACTTCTCGGAGCAGACGGCTTCCTTAAACGGCAAGCCCCTGACTCTATCCCCGATGGAGTACAAAATGCTGAACCTGTTTCGTAAAAATCCCCGGCAAGTGCTGACCCGTGGGCAGCTTTTGGAAAAGCTGTGGGATATAGACGAGCGGTTTGTGGACGAACACACCCTGACAACCTCCATCAGCCGTATTCGCAGCAAGATTGAAGCCGACGGCGGCGCACCCTACATCAAGACCGTTTACGGCATGGGCTATCAATGGACGGGAGGCGAGGCAAAATGAAGTTTCAAAACCTCTCGGTAAAGCGGCTGTTTGGCCGGGTGGCAATGGAGCTTGTCCTCTCCATGTCCGGGATCACCATAGCCCTGTTTCTTGTGACAAAACAGATTGCGGTGCTGCTGACAGGCGGGGCGCTGCTGCTGTGCGCCATTGTAGGGATTTTTGTACTGACGCAGGCGTTTGGAAAGCGACTGTCGCAGTTTACCACTGACCTGTGCCAGACCTTAGACCACATGATCGCCGGAAATGAAGCGCCCCAGCGGCCAGAGGACAGCGAAACCCAGCTTGCCAGAATCGGACACCGGCTGGCAAGGCTTTACCAGATCATGCAGGAGAACCGCCGCCGGGTGGACGAGGAACGGCAGGAGTTACAGACCCTTGTATCGGATATTTCCCATCAGGTGAAAACGCCGGTAAGCAATCTGAAAATGGCGACGGACACCCTGCTGGAAAAGCCTATGACCGAGGCGGAGCGTACCGATTTTATCCGTGGAATCCGCACCCAGACAGATAAACTGGACTTTCTCTTTCAGGCTCTTGTGAAAACCTCACGGTTGGAAACGGGCGTAATCCAGTTGAATAAGAAACCGGTCTGCCTCTTTGATACCGTGGCGCAAGCCATGAGTGGGATCGTGTATGCAGCGGAAAAAAAGAAAATCGCTGTATCTGTGGACTGCCCGGAGAATTTGACCTTTTCCCATGACAGCAAGTGGACATCCGAAGCCCTCTTTAACCTGTTGGACAATGCGGTGAAGTATACTCCGGCAGGTGGAAAAATTACGGTGTCGGTGATACCGTGGGAAATGTATGTGGAGATCAAAGTAGCCGATACCGGCAAGGGCATTTCCGAAAGTAATCAGGCTGCTATCTTCCGGCGCTTTTATCGTGAGGAAGAAGTACACGAACAGCAGGGCGTGGGCATTGGCCTGTATCTGACCCGCGAGATCGTAACACGGCAGGGCGGCTACATCAAAGTGGTTTCTGAGCCGGGCAAGGGTTCAGAATTTTCCATTATGCTGCCGACAAAATAGAATGCGGCGGACGGTCATTCTCGGCTGCCCGCCGTAAGTCTTTTCGCAACAGTGTGCCGATAAAGCTGCCAGTGGCAGTTTTTCGGCGGAAATGTCCGAGCGTTGTAACATTTCACCCCCGATTTTCAATGAAATTTTTTGGCCGCTGTAACATTTCGCGGACATTTGGGTTTTACAATAGCCTTATCAACAGGCAGAAAGCCTTGAAAGGAGTTTTGAGTATGAGCGTTTTACAGGCGATTGATCTGAAAAAGTATTACGGCACAGAGCCGAACATTACCCGCGCCCTTGACGGTGTGAACTTCTCCGTGGAGGACGGCGAGTTTGTGGCCGTTGTGGGAACATCCGGCAGCGGCAAGTCCACCCTGCTTCACATGATGGGCGGGCTGGACACTCCCACCAGCGGAACCGTGATCGTCCGGGGCGAAGAACTGGCAAAGAAGAACGATGAACAGCTTACCATCTTTCGCCGCCGCAACATCGGCTTTATCTTCCAGAACTATAACCTTGTTCCTATTCTGAATGTGTATGAGAACATCGTCCTGCCGGTGGAGCTGGACGGGGACACGGTGGATCAGAAGTTTTTGGACGAGATCGTTCACCTGCTGGGGCTGGAAGATAAACTGAAAAATATGCCGAACAATCTTTCCGGCGGCCAGCAGCAGCGTGTGGCAATCGCCCGCGCACTGATCGGGAAACCGCGCATTGTCTTTGCGGACGAACCGACCGGAAATCTGGACGTAGAGACCGGTAAGGCCATTGTAGAATTGTTGCACAACATTTGTGAAACCGGTTCGTCCGTAGTGATGACGACGCACAATCTGCAATTACTGAAAGAATATCCCGGCAGGGTATACCGTTGTGCCGAACATCATATCACCGATGTGACCGACGAATATATGCCCCGACAGAGAACAATAGAAATAGATTTAAATATAGATAACTAAAACAGTAACGAAAATGAAAGTTTTAAAGTTTGGAGGAACTTCCGTGGGTTCTGCTCAGCGGATGAAGGAAGTAGCCAAATTGATTACCGATGGTGAACAGAAGATTGTTGTCCTTTCTGCAATGTCAGGAACAACAAATACATTGGTGGAAATTTCGGACTATCTGTATAAGAAGAATCCGGAGGGTGCCAACGAGATTATCAATAAGCTGGAATCAAAATATAAACAGCACGTTGATGAGCTTTTTGCAACTCAGGAATATAAACAGAAAGGTTTGGAAGTCATCAAGTCTCACTTCGACTACATCCGCTCCTACACTAAAGACCTTTTCACTTTGTTCGAAGAGAAAGTGGTTTTGGCACAGGGAGAGCTTATTTCTACGGCTATGGTCAACTTCTACCTGCAGGAATGCGGTGTGAAGTCCGTATTGCTTCCGGCTTTGGAATTCATGCGTACTGACAAGAACGCGGAACCGGACCCTGTATATATTAAGGAGAAACTGCAGACACAACTGGAACTGTATCCGGATATGGAGATTTACATCACACAAGGTTTCATCTGCCGCAATGCTTACGGTGAGATAGACAACCTGCAGCGTGGTGGCAGCGATTACACCGCATCCTTGATCGGTGCTGCCGTAAAGGCTTCCGAAATCCAGATATGGACGGACATCGACGGTATGCACAACAACGACCCGCGTATTGTGGACAAGACTTCTCCCGTGCGCCATCTTCATTTTGAAGAAGCAGCCGAGCTGGCATACTTCGGTGCAAAAATCCTGCACCCTACCTGTATCCAGCCTGCTAAGTATGCTAACATCCCCGTGCGCCTGCTCAATACAATGGATCCTACGGCTCCGGGTACACTCATCTCCAACGATACGGAGAAAGGCAAAATCAAGGCTGTAGCTGCAAAGGATAATATCACAGCTATCAAAATCAAGTCCAGCCGTATGTTGCTTGCTCATGGTTTCTTGCGTAAAGTGTTTGAAATCTTTGAAAGTTACCAGACTTCTATCGACATGATTTGTACGTCCGAAGTAGGCGTATCCGTTTCTATCGACAATACCAAGCATCTCAACGAGATTCTGGACGATTTGAAGAAATACGGTACAGTGACGGTGGACAAGGACATGTGTATCATCTGCGTGGTAGGCGACCTCGAATGGGAGAACGTCGGCTTTGAAGCCAAAGCGCTCGATGCCATGCGCGACATACCGGTACGTATGATTTCTTTTGGCGGCAGTAACTATAACATTTCTTTCCTTATCCGCGAATGTGATAAGAAACAGGCTTTGCAGTCGCTCAGCGATGCGCTGTTCAACGAGTAATAAAAGAAAACAGTAGATATGAGCGCTTTTACCT
>ENA-OYCX01000373-OYCX01000373.1-human-gut-metagenome-genome-assembly--contig:-NODE-373-length-13027-cov-6.294635_pt1 | contig 13027 bp, 5 predicted proteins | sample MGYA00243459_ERZ652885 | MGnify/ENA primary metagenome ERZ652885 (study PRJEB26926, sample SAMN06164570) | human gut metagenome | biome: ENVO:00009003; feature: ENVO:2100002; material: ENVO:00002003...
ACGAGATGCTCAGGAGTCTCGTGGGCTCGGAGATGTGTATAAGAGACAAGATAGTATGAAAGCAAAGACGGAAAATATAAAAAAGACGATTGCATTAGCAATGTCTTTGCTGAGTGTAGGTCTTTACGGCTGCGGAAGTGTGACGGAAAGCGTTGCGGACAGTGACAGTTCCACAACGAGTACAACGGCGGCTGTAGTTGAGAACATAGAAGATGAAAGCGAGATAGACGGCAAAACTGTTGAGAGGAATACGGTGGTTTCAGTCAATTATCCAGGTGACGGGCATAATATAGCCGAAGAAAACTGGAATGTGGAGGACGAAAGCGTTAAACAGAAAGTATTTGATTGGTATGAAGATTTCAAGGCGGGGAATTTTAAGCAGGTGAAGAAATCAGTCGCAAGGGAACATCTATTAGCTGGCAGAACACCAATGTCTGTTTGTTTTTATGATGAGAATAATCAGCTTGTGAAAGTTAGTGGTTCAGATTCGTCGCTTGCAGATTTCTGCTTTGACGGCGAGTATTATAAGTTCAACGATAAGTCGGATAATTTTTTCCAAACTGTTTATGAAACAAGACCGTCAGAGGTAGAACAAGAGAGTGAATAAGTAAACAACAAGACCGCAGAGAAATTTCTGCGGTCTTGTTGTTTATCTTGCGACTATAAGGGAATAATTACTTGCGTTTAGTTATTACAGTTCGTTGTCATTATAACACTCAAACACCTTTTCAGCATGAGCCTTGTCAGCGTCGCTCTGCCTTGTGATAAGGCTCACGATAGGTACAAGCACAAGTCCGAAAAGCATCGCAAATGCTCCTGCATTTATCGGCGAGGCAAGGTTTATGCCCCAAAGTGTGCCTGTGTGTCCTGCAAGGGTGTAGTATGCCATGTGTACGACCGTTATGCCTACTCCTGCAATAAAGCTTGCCATGCAGGCTGCCTTTGTTACGCCCTTCCAGAAAAGTCCGTACATGAACGGTGCAAGGAATGCTCCTGCAAGTGCACCCCATGAGATAGACATGAGAGTGGAAATAACAGTCTGCGGATTTTCAAGAGTGATTACCGCAAGCACTACTGAGATGATAAGAAATACTGCAATGAATATCCTCATTGTGATAAGCTGTTTCTTGTCATCCATTTTTTCTTTCATTATCGGCTTGATAAGGTCGATAGTCAGGGTCGAGCTTGATGTGAGTACAAGCGATGAAAGTGTTGACATTGACGCCGAAAGAACAAGTACGATAACAAGTCCGAACAGCAGCGAAGGGAGCTTTTCCATCATGGTCGGAACTATTCCGTCAAATCCACCCTCAGGCAGTCCGTCAACGCTCTTTACAAAAAGTCTGCCGAATCCGCCAAGGAAGTAACAGCCGCCTGCTACCACTACTGCGAAAAATGTTGATACTATAGTTCCTGTCTTGATAGCCTTGTCGTCTTTGATAGCATAGAATTTCTGCACCATTTGAGGAAGTCCCCATGTGCCGAGAGAAGTGAGTATAACAACGCCTGCAAGATTTATAGGGTCAGGGCCGAAAAGTGATGAATATGCACCCTTTTCACCGCTTGCGTCAGGAATGTCACCCAGCAGTTCAAGAGAACTGCCAAGACCGCCGTTTTCTCCAAGCACCGCTAGCACTACCGCCGCAATGCCCACCAGCATTACGATACCCTGAATAAAATCATTGAGTGCCGTAGCTTTGTATCCGCCCATGATAACATAGACCGCTGTGAAAACTGCCATGCCGATTATGCAGTATTTGTAAGGTATGCCAAAGCCTTTTTCAAAAAGTCTTGACAAGCCGTTGTAAACTGACGCCGTGTAAGGAATAAGGAATACGAACACGATAAGTGCGGAAACTATTTTCAAAGGCTTGCTGTTGTATCTCTTTTCAAAATACTCAGGCATGGTCTTTGCCTCAAGGTGCTTTGACATTATTCTTGTTCGTCTGCCAAGAACTTTCCACGCCAGCCACGAGCCGATAACAGAGTTTCCTATTCCTACCCATGTTGACGCCACACCGTAATTCCAGCCGAATTTTCCTGCGTATCCTACAAAAATTACTGCCGAGAAGTAAGAAGTTCCATATGCAAAGGCTGTGAACCATGCTCCAAGACCTCTTCCTCCCAGTACAAAATCATTGACGCTTGCCGATTTTCTGCGGTAATAAACGCCTATGCCTATCATAAGTGCAAGGTATATCACCAATACTATCCATCTTGCGGTCAATCTTATACACTCCTTTTACTTCATATATCACTTTAATGCTTTTATGCTTTTGCGTTTTTATCTATTAAAGTGCAATGATAATATTATAGTACAAAGCGGAGTATTTGTCAATACGAAACGGCATAAAAAAGCCGCCGCAAAGGGAGATTTTGCAGCAGCTTTTTTGGTTAAAATCACGAAGTTTACCTATTAAAACTTTGTAGTGGCGACCTCAGGTCGCCAGACTTTTTCGACATTCTCAGTGGCGAACAGTGTCCGCCCGCTTATTTACTTACGAACGCCTTATCATATTATCGTTCATCATGACGGTCGCTTTCACCGGCAGTGACGCAAAGGCACATTGTTACAACGCCAACAAAACCGCCCACCAGTGTGCCTGCAAAAAATTCCAGCATAACAGCACCTCCTGAGGATAGTGTGGTCATTTAGCGGAAATGTTATGCATATAAAGTGGGCAGGGTATGAAAACTTATTTCAGTATGCGATCTTCACAGTCAAAGCCATTATGGCGAGGAAAGTTATATTTGCGGCTGTAAAAAATGCAAAATATCTGCCTTTCTTTTTTGGGTAGCTGCTGCATATCTGCTTGTAGGAAATAAGGCTCGCCATTGAGGCGATAAGAGTACCAAGACCGCCTATGTTCGTGCCGACTATCAGAGCTTTCAGGTCATCTGTAAAGCCTGAAAGAAGTATCGCACATGGCACATTGCTTATTATCTGACTTGCCACAGCGGAAATAAGCAGTTCGTGACCCTCAAGGATACTTTTCAGGGCATTTCTGAAAAAATCAAGTTTTCCCATGTTTCCTATAAAAATAAAAAATCCGCAGAATGTCAGCAGGAGAGGGTAATCCACTTTTTTTAGTATTTCCTTGTGGGATATAGCGGTCAGAAGAAGGGCGGCAAGGGCTGTTGCCTGCCACGGGATAAGTCTTGCAACTGTCAGCAGGCAGAGAATGAAAAGCAAAAGGCATACTAAAAGACCTGCTTTGTTTTTAGCAGTGTTTGTATCGACCCTTTCGGTGCTGCTGGTTTGTTCAAAGTCAAATTGTTCTGTGCTGCGGCAAACTATAGATATACATATGAGCAGCATTACCGCCGCAACAACTGTGTATGGCAGCATGAGCTTTAAGAAGTCACCAAGGGTCATGTTTGATATACCAAAGAGGTATAAATTCTGTGGATTGCCTATAGGAGTAAGCATACTGCCAAGATTTGCAGCTATGGTTTGCAGAACAGTAATTGGTATGATGAGCTTTTCGCCAACATTTCTCAGCGATGAGAGGGCTGTTAGGCTCAGGGGTACAAAAGTGATAAGTGCAACGTCATTCGTTATGAACATACTGGAGAAAAAGCATAGCCCCACAAGAACAGCAGAAAGCTGAAATGTGTTGTGTACCTTGCCGAGTATGGCATTTGCACAGCGTTCAAAAAGTCCAAGTTTTTTGCAACCCTCGGTCACAGTCATAAGTGAAAAGAGAAGTCCAAGAGTGCGGAAGTCTATATAGTCTGCATAGGTTTTGTTTGGCGTGACGAAAAAAGCCGATATAACAGCAAGAACGAGCGATATCGTCAAAACGATTTCATTTTTTGCAAAGTTAAGGACTTTTTTTATGATGTTCATTTTTATCATTTCCTGTCGTTGTATTCTTTATTTAGATTATACTACAAAATCAAATATCTTTCAAGGAGAGAGAATGTTTCTGCGTTGACGAAAAAATTATGAATATAACTACCCCCTGCTGCATCATCTGCGGCAGGGGGTAGTTTTTTACTGTGCGGCGGAGATATATCCGTTTTCTGCTCTTGTGAGCTTTCCTGCGGACACACCTTTTCTTACGGCAAAGCTTATGGTGCTTTCCACAACGCCTACGGTTCTGGAATAGCCCAGCTTTTTGGCTGTTTCTTTTATAAGGTCGGATTCTGAGAGGCTTATCTGCTGAGAAAGAACTTCTTTCACTGCATTTATTATCTCCTCAGACGGGATGTCGTCGGCACTGCGTTTTGCGTCATCGCTTACACGGTAAATTGTGTATTGCTCAGGGTTTTGACCCCTCTGCCAGATGAACACTCTGTCCTCATCTGCGGTGACGCAGTCTGTTATGCCTTGTGTGGCGTCAAGGAAAATGCTTTCTATTTTTGCTCCGCTGCGGGTGATGCCCCATGCACTGAGCACCTTTTTGGTCAGGAGGTTCTGACTTATTGGTGATTCGGCGGCGAGTATCTTTTCGGCGGTGGCTCTTATTTGCGGCTTGTTCTCGGCTCTGTAAAAGCCCTCAGGCGTTCCAACTGTGCCAAGGTCTGCACTTTCGTATGGCTTGCAGCTTTCGGACACGATATCGGCGGTGTTTTCACGCTCAAACTGTGACGCTGCAAATACAGCAGGCTTTGACGGTTGGGAAACTGTGCTTTCCTGCGTTGGGATTTCGTCAATGGCGGCTTTGATGTTTCTGAGAACACGCTCGCTGTCATCAAACCAGTCAAGCGTCCACACTCTCATGATGTTCCAGCCAAGACCTTTGAGCACGCTAGGCTGGAGGATAAATCTGTCCTGAGCGGTGGAGCTGCCGGAGCTGTTCTGTCCGTCAAGAAGTATGCCAAGGAGATATTCGTTTTCGTTGGCAGGGTCGATGATACCGATATCAACTTTGAACTCGGAGCTGCCAATATTGCACTTGACTTTATAGCCCATATTTTCAACGGCTTTTGCGATACACTCTGAAATGGTGTTCTTTACGTTAAGGTCAGTGCCGTGCTGAACGGCTGCAAGTCTGCCTCTTTCGGCGAACTCTAGGAAACCTTTAAGTCCTGCGACACCCTCGGAACGTGTTCTTGACAGGTCGATCTGCTCAGGGCGGAGGACGGAGTAAACTATCATGGCTTTTCTTGCTCGTGATATTGCAACGTTCAGTCTTCTCCAGCCGCCGTCACGGTTGAGAGGACCGAAGTTCATTGAAACCTGTCCCTTTTCGTCAGGGCCATAGCCAACAGAGAAGAGGATAACGTCACGCTCGTCGCCCTGAACGTTCTCAAGGTTTTTGATGAACACAGGCTCTTGTGACTTGCGGTCAAGCTCTTCAAGCTCAGGGTGGTTCGCCCACTCTTCGCAGAGCATATCGTCAATGAGATTTTGCTGAACGGAGCTGAATGTTACAACGCCTATGCTGTCATTGCGGAGCGTTTCGTCGCTCATGCGTCTTATTATCTCGTCAACAACGGCTCTTGCCTCGGCCTTGTTTTGCTTTGTTCTGCCCTTGTCATAGTGACCCTCAGGGTGGACAATGCTCACCTTTGAGATAAGGTCGTTATGTGACGGGAAGGTAAGGAGCTTGTTGTCATAATATTTCATGTTGCTGTAGGCAATAAGGCTCTCGTGGCGTGAACGGTAATGCCATTTGAGATACTGCTGCGGCATGGAGATAGCAAGGCAGTCGTCAAGGAGGCTTTCGAGATCTTCTTTTTCACTGTTTTCTTCGTCTATTCTGTTTGAAGAGAAGAAGTTTGTCGGAGGCAGCTGTTTAGGGTCGCCGACGATAACAACGTTCTCGCCTCTTGCGATAGTGCCTGCCGCCTCGGCTGTAGGCAGCTGCGACGCCTCGTCAAAGATAACAAGATCAAACTTAGGGAATGACGGGTCGATATACTGTGCCACTGATATCGGGCTCATGAGCATACAAGGACAAAGCTTGCGGAGAAGATTTGGTATCTTATCAAAAAGACTTCTCAGGGACATCATTCTGCCGTTGCTCTTTATGGCACGTTTCAAGATACCCATTTCAGAGGTCGAGGCACAGGACGAGCCTGCGACCGGGACTTTCGCAGAAAGGCGTGCCAAAAGTTCCTGAACGGTAAGGCGTGAGAAGTTGTCTATGGTATCCTTGAACTGCGTGATAAGGTCGTTTGCAGTATTGCTGCTGAAACTTCGCAAACGCTTGTCGCTGTTTATTATCATCAGTGAAAGCTCATAGTTAAGGCAGCAGGAGAATGCGGAGCTGACGTTCTGGCTGTTCACGCTGCCGCTGCGGTAGCTTTCGCAGACGCCTGACAGACCGTTTTCCAAAAGCTCTTTGTCTGCACTGTTGAACTCAGCCGCATATCTGAGCTTGTCTGCATTGTCGGCATAGGTGCTGAATCTATCTGCTGATACTGCCAGCCAGTCGGCGTTGTTTTCTACAGAGGACATATCTGCCGTGAACTCAGTTTCAAACTCTTTGAGCTTATCAAGATGAGCGGAAAGGGTCTGACCCTCGGTGGTGCAGGTCGCTGTTCTGATCTTTTCAGCCATTGCGGCAGGGTCGGCGTCAGTTTTTGTTTTTACAGCGGTCATGATTCCGTCTGTTTTTGCGACGGCTTTTTCAAGGACGTTCCAGTCGGTCTGCTCGTTCATATAAATGCCTGTGAGCAGGGAAGTGATATCGGACGGCACGCTGCGTAAAGCGTCTTTCTTTTCGCTTATTGTGCAAAGCTTGTCAAGGATATCCGAAAGGTTCGCTTTTGTCACTGACGACGGGTCTTTGGCATGGAGTTTCAGGCTTTTTACAAGCTTGCCAAGTTTCATTGCTTTCGGCAGGAACCAGCTTTGAACTGCCTGCTTATAGACCATTCTTGATTCTGAGGCAGGGAAGTCAAAGACGCTTTTTTCAAAGCTTGTGAGTATATCCGAGGAAAGGCTGCTATATTCTTTGCCCATTGACAGGGTGTCTTTTATCTTCTGCATTGCAAGGTCATAGTGAGGGGCACAGAGAAGTCCGCTGAGGAGTTCGCCGTCTGCATGGCAGGCTTTGAAAACCTCTGAAAGCATTTTTACTGCGGCTTTATCCAAAGCTCCGCTATAGCCATAGGCGTTTGCAAGAGCGTGAGCACACTGCGATGACGCTGAGGCGGAATCTGCAAGTTCGGAGGCGGTTTTGCGGAATTTGTCACGCTGCTCGATAGAATATGAGGTGGTTGCGATGTCGTTCAGCGGAAAGTCGGCAAAGCTGCCTGTTTCGGATATGGCTACGGAATATTTATGCACAAGTTCGTTATAGTGTGCGATAGTTTCGCCTGTGGCATTTTCAAGCAAGCTGTGTGGGACGGCTATTTTTCCGTGCTGAGAAATGTCATGCTCATAGGCGGATATGGTTTCATAGAGGGTCGCTCCGCAGCTGCGTTTTTCGTGAAGTGCGGCTATGGTGTCGTTGAGCTGAGCCTTTTGTGCTTTGAGCTTTGCCGCCTCGGCGGAATATTCCTCAGGGGATTTTATCCTGCCCACTTCAAGAGCCTTGTCAAGCTCCGCAAGGACGGAGGACTTATTCGTTTTATTGGAGTGGAGTTCAAGGCAGAATGGGTCAAGACCCAGATTTGCAAGACGTTTTTGAACAACGTTCAGGGCTGCCATTTTTTCTGCGACGAACAGCACGCTTTTATCATTATAGAGTGCGTTTGCTATCATGTTGGTGATAGTCTGAGATTTTCCTGTTCCCGGAGGGCCGTGGAGGACAAAGCTTTGTCCGCTGCCTGCGGCGGCAACGGCGGCAAGCTGTGATGAGTCGGCACTCATTGGCACTGCCATATTCTCCATATCAAGGTCGGTATCTATATTTTCAGGTGTTATGCTGATATCCTCGGGGGTATAGGTAAGCTTGCCCTCAATAAGGCTTGAAACCACCTTGTTCTGCTTTATCTCTTCTGAGCGGTTGCGGAGGTCGTTCCACATTACGAATTGGCTGAACGAGAACAGACCGATAAAGGCATATCCCTCTATGTTCCAGCGTTTTTTGTCGATGATAGCCTGACGGATAGTGTTGTAAACAAGGGGCAGATCTATGCCGTGTTCATCAAGTGGGAGAGGGTCAAGACCTGTGATACTGATGCCGTGGTCTTGGCGGAGATATTCAAGGAGGGTAACGTTTATCTGAGTTTCTTCCTGTCTGCTCCTTATTATATAGCCCTTATTTCGTGTGTTGCGGACGATATCTATCGGTATGAGCACGAGCGGTGCATAGCGTGGCTTTTCGGAAAGGTCGCTTTCATACCAACGGAGAAGTCCCAATGCGAGAAAGAGGGTATTGCTGCCGTTTTCCTCCATGCTCACTTTGGCGGAGCGGTAGAGGTTTTTCAGGGCAGAGTCAAGGTCAGTTTCGCTGAGGAAAGTTCTTATGCGTTTATTTTTGAACTCTGTTTCGGCGATGTTCGTCACAAGGTCTTTGTCATTTTCGATAGCGAATATCTTAGCGTCACGGGGAGAGCCTGTCCACTCGGCGGGTATCTCCATAATACGGAAGTCGCTGCCGCTTGCAAGCTCGTCCTCAAGCTTTCCAAGGTCTGCGGTCATGATCTGCATTGTATTCTTTGTGACACGGAAGTTCAGCAGGGAGTTACGCAGGCTGAAATCAAGGAGCTTTCTTTCCCATATTCTAAGCTTTGTTACGGGCTGACCGTCGCCCTCTGCGACTTTGCCCAGCAATGAGCTGTCAAGTTCAGAAGGGGCGGAGATGCTCTTTAGGTTCAAATCATTTTCTGCCAGCTGTGCACCTGAGAAAGACTGCTCTGGACGCAACGGGACAGGGCGTATGCCGCTGCCACGGCTACGCTGGACGTCTATCACGCATATAAAATCCTGAGTATTAATGATATGGCCTTTGCCGTGTTTCATGGCGTGGTCAAAACGCTCAAAGTCATGGGTGCTGCAGTCAACAAAGTCGGTACACTCAACGAGGAGCATTTCCTCGGCGTTTTCGGCGATACGCTTTTCAACTGCGGAAACGTCGTCAACGCAGCAGTCGGCAAAGGTCTCATTTTCTAGCCAGCAGCCGCAGAAGGCGTGCTCCTTGGTGAAGAAAAGCAGTGGGTGAAGTCCAACTGCCTCAAGGCAGGAGGCGTATAGCAGGGCGAGGTCAAGGCAAGTGCCCATTTTCTCTTCAAGCACTTTATGCGGCAGGCGGACACGCTGACCTACAGTTTCATAGCTTGCAGGGGGATTACAATAGACTATTCTTTGCTGGACGAGGGCGGCAAATATTGCAGCCATTTGGAGCTTGACGTTATTAGGATTATTGGTCTGATAGCCGGTAAAAGACGGGTCGCCTTTCCACTTTTTCAGAAATTCAGAGGCGTCATGGATAACGTTTGAGAGTGCAGGGTGATTAGGTGTGACAAAGGCTGCTATCATTTCAGGCATGATATTGATACCGCTCCACTGGTCGCAGGCGAGCAGTTCGATCTGTTCATGCTGAGTACAGATGACCACGTCATTTTGCAGGATATCCATAGTGATAGAGCCGAGAGTTTTTTCGGTAAGTGAAAAGAGAAGTTCGGTATTTGTAGTTATTCTCACCGGTGATATCTCGGCAGAACTTTTTGCGGGGATAGAGCCGATATGATATGTAAATTCCTTTGCAAACTCAGGTTCAAAGGTTATTTTAAGGCCGATATTCTCAAGGACTTCCTCTGAGTTGTTATTTACTACAAGGTTTCTTATGACAGGGACATAGTTTTGCTGCATGGCAAAGTTTATAGATGTGTTTATGTGTCCACCGACAGTGACGATATTATCCACTTTTACCCCTCCGACAATAATTTTTTTTATAAGGAACACCGAACAAGGAACGTGCGGTGCAGTCATATGTACTCATTATAGCACAAATAAACACATTGTGCAATATTTTTTCTGAGGACAGGATATGCTATATAAAAAGTAAACCCATTGTTCATAGTATCTTTATTGAATAGGTGGGAGGGTTGTGCTATAATACACTTTGAAATTCAATAGAAAATTTGGAAAGGTGAAAGCTATGGAAAGAATGCTTGATTGGAACAAATATCTTGATACTGCGGCGAAAATGGTTTCTGAGGGAATCGTTATGCTCAAAAATGAAAATAATGCTCTGCCACTTGATACAGACAAAGAGGTGGCTGTTTTCGGACGCATACAGTTTCATTATTATAAAAGTGGAACAGGCTCGGGAGGAATGGTGAACGTTACTAAGGTAGTGAACATTCTGGACGGGCTTATTGATAACGGCGTAAAGGTCAATGAGACACTTCTTGACACATACAGAAAATGGGACAAGGAAAACCCATTCGACTTAGGCGAGGGCTGGGGCGGAGAGCCGTGGTCGCAGAAAGAGATGCCACTTGACGAGGGGCTTGTCAAAGAAACTGCAAAAAGCTGTGAAACTGCCATTGTGATAATAGGCAGGACGGCAGGCGAGGAGCAGGACAACAGGCTGGAGGCAGGCTCTTATTTGCTAAGCGATGACGAGATAGCTATGCTCACGGTGGTGAGGGAGAATTTCAAAAAAGTTGTTTTGCTTCTCAATGTGGGAAATATCATCGATATGACCGACATAAACAGGATAGCCCCTGACTCTGTGCTTTATGTTTGGCAGGGGGGAATGACAGGCGGAAAGGGTACGGCAGACGTTTTGACAGGAAAGGTCAGCCCTAGCGGAAAGCTTCCTGACACTATCGCATACAAGGTGTCGGACTATCCTTCGGACGCTAATTTCGGCAGGGAGATAAACAGGGATATTTACGCTGAGGATATTTATGTGGGATATCGCTATTTTGAGACTTTTGCTAAAGAAAAGGTGCTTTATCCGTTCGGATTTGGTCTTTCATACACTGAGTTTGAGATAAAGACGGAAAAGGCTGAGATAACAGAGGGGGCTGTGAAGCTTTCTGTATCGGTGAAAAATATCGGTTCTTACAAGGGCAAAGAGGTAATAGAGGTCTACTGCGAAGCCCCGCAGGGAAGGCTCGGCAAGGTGGCTAGAGTACTTTGCGGCTTTGAAAAGACTAGGGAGCTTGTACCGCAGGAAGAGCAGGTGGTTGAGATAGCAGTGGATATCGCAAAGCTTGCTTCTTATGACGATTCGGGTGTGACGGGCAACAAGTCATGCTATGTGCTTGAATCAGGGGAATATAAATTCTATGTGGGCAGTGACGTGAGAAGTGCTGAATATGCTTGCAGTTTTGAGCAGGGTGAGGATTTGGTAACAGAAAGGCTCACTCAGTCGCTTGCTCCTGTGGAGAGTTTTGAGAGGATAAAGCCTGTTTGCGAGGGCGGAGCTTTCAGCATTGGCAGAGAGGCTGTGCCTGTATCTGAGGTAGACGAAAGTGCAAGGCGTTTGGAGAAACTTCCGAAAGAGATAGCATACACTGGTGACAAGGGCATAAAGCTTTGGGACGTTAAGAACGGCAAGAACACAATGGACGAATTTATTGCACAGCTTTCAGACTATGACCTTTCCTGCATTATAAGGGGCGAGGGCATGGGAAGCCCTAGGGTCACGGCCGGTACGGCTTCGGCGTTCGGGGGAGTGTCGGAAAATCTCAATGGCTTTGGCATACCTGCTGGCTGCTGTTCGGACGGTCCGTCGGGCATGAGACTTGACTGCGGCACAAAGGCTTTCAGCCTGCCGAACGGCACTATGATAGCTTCTTCGTTCAACAAGGAGCTTACAAGTGAGCTTTTCACTTTTATGGGGCTTGAAATGGCGGCTAACAAGGTGGATTGTCTGCTTGGCCCTGGAATGAACATTCACAGACACCCTTTGAACGGCAGAAACTTTGAGTATTTCTCGGAAGATCCTTTTCTTACGGGCAAAATGGCGGCGGCTGAGTTAAAGGGCATGGCTGGTGCAGGGGTGACAGGTACGATAAAGCACTTCTGTGCGAACAATCGTGAGACAAACAGGCATTTTATCGACTCGGTGGTATCGGAAAGAGCACTCAGGGAGATATATCTAAAGGGTTTTGAGATAGCGGTAAAAGAGGGAGGAGCTTCCTCTGTTATGACCACATATGGCAGAGTAAACGGCTTGTGGACGGCAGGAAACTTTGACCTTAACACAGTGATACTTCGTGAGGAATGGGGTTTCAAGGGCTTCACCATGACGGACTGGTGGGCGAACATAAACGTTCGTGGAAAAGAGCCTGACAAGACTGATTTTGCAGCTATGGCTAGGGCACAGAATGATGTTTACATGGTTTGTCCTGACGGAGAAAAGAATGACGATAACACGCTTGTTGCCCTTGAAAATGGCGGTATAGAGAGGTGCGAGCTTCAGAGAAATGCGGCGAACATATGCGGATTTCTTCTTCACACTAACGCTCTTAAGCGTGCGGAGGGTATAGGAGATACTGTCAAGGTGATAAACCGAGAGGACGAGGAGCAGGAGGACGACAAGCCTGTACAGTTTTATAAGGTAGACCGTGACATAACTCTTGACCTTAGTGATGTTGACACAAAGAAAGGCACTTCTTATAGCTTTGCTCTTGACCTATCAAACTTCGGTATTTACAGGGTGATAGTTACGGCAAGCTCTACACAGAGTGAGCTTGCACAGATACCTATGACGCTGTTCAACATGGGTACTGCGGTGGGTACGTTCACGTTCAACGGCACTGGTGGCAAGGCTGTTTCAATGGAAAAGGAAACGCCTATGTTCTCACGTTTCACAACTTTCAGGATATACTTTGCACAGAATGGGCTTGACCTGCACAGTATCAGGTTTGAGCTGATGGACAAGGAACGTTGATTTAAGGCTGGCGTTATGTTTTGTGCAAGTGAATAAACAGCAAGATCGGTCAGTAGATCCCAAATGGGATTACTGACCGATCTTTTTGTGGTATTTGTCGGTGATTTGGGCATGAAAAAAGGACTATCAAACGATAGTCCTAAAACTGTCTTGCTGATACCAAATGGATGCATAACTTTATATTTGATTGTTTTTGCTTACTATTTTTTTATAAATATACACCTGTTTCTTCATCCCAATATCCAGTTACAGTATATCTGTCTCTTATACACATC
>ENA-OYCX01000406-OYCX01000406.1-human-gut-metagenome-genome-assembly--contig:-NODE-406-length-12191-cov-6.805784_pt1 | contig 12191 bp, 4 predicted proteins | sample MGYA00243459_ERZ652885 | MGnify/ENA primary metagenome ERZ652885 (study PRJEB26926, sample SAMN06164570) | human gut metagenome | biome: ENVO:00009003; feature: ENVO:2100002; material: ENVO:00002003...
GTATAAGAGACAGTGCTGGGAGTGTTGTTCTTTTCCCTGTTCTTTGTGCACCGGGAGATGGAGCATCTTATGCTTTCCGATAACCGGGACGTGCAGTGGACGGACAGTCTCATCACGCTTCTTCGGAAGAAGGATGCGAACACCATTTACATGCTGCGCGTGTTGAGCGAGACGAACGACAGCATGGTCTCTACCCGGGAGATAGAAAATATTATCGCTACCCGGCAGGATTCGTTTGTGACAAACCAGCGCGTACAGCAGCGCATCATTACGCATCGCGACACGGTGGTTACCAAGCCCAGGAAGAAAGGATTCTTCCGCCGTTTGGGAGAGGTGTTCGTGCCGCCTAAGAAAGATACCGCCATTCAGGTAAAGACTTCCCTCGAATATGCCACGGATACGGTGATTAACGTGTATAATCCGGTGGATTCCCTGCAGGAAAAGCTGCGTGCCGTGGCACAACAGCAGAAGGAGCACATTGCAATTGTACAGCGCCGCAGGCGTACCTTGCAACGCATGGACCGGATGCTGACCGCCCGTATCGACAGTCTGCTGAAAGGCTACGAACAGGAAACCCTGCAGCGTGCCCGCGAAGAGGCGGAGTACCAGCAGTCCGTACGCCATCACTCCATTAAGACAATCAGCGGCATTGCCGTCGGTGCGGTGCTGCTTTCCGTCTTTTTCCTGATAATCATAGGGCGCGACATTACGCGCAGCAACCGCTATCGCCGCGAACTGGAAGAAGCCCGCCGCCGTGCCGAGGACCTGCTGGCCACGCGCGAGAAGATGATGCTTGCCATCACCCACGACTTTAAGGCGCCGCTCGGCTCCATCATGGGCTATGCCGACCTGCTCTCCCGTCTGACGGTGGACGAACGGCAACGCTTCTACTTGGATAATATGAAAACCTCATCGGAACATCTGCTGAAGCTGGTCGTTGATTTGCTCGACTTCCATCGTCTTGATTTGAACAAGGCCGAAATCAACCGGGTCACCTTTCATCCTTCCCGCCTGCTTGAAGAGATACACGTCAGTTTTGAACCACTTACGGCTGCCAAAGGACTGGCGCTTCATTGCGACATTGCCCCGGAGCTGGGCGGTACCTATATTTGCGACCCCTTGCGTCTGCGCCAGATTATCAACAATTTGTTGTCCAATGCCGTGAAGTTTACGGACCAAGGCAGTGTTACCATGACTGCCCGTTACGAGGACCGTCGACTGGTAGTTGCCATTGCTGATACCGGTAAAGGTATGGAACCTGCCGACCGGGAACGTATCTTCCAGGAGTTTACCCGCTTACCGGGTGCTCAGGGTAAAGAGGGGTTTGGACTTGGACTTTCCATTGTCCGTATGCTGGTACAGTTGCTTGAAGGCACGATTGATGTAGACAGTGTGCCAGGCAAGGGAAGCACTTTCACCATATATATTCCTATCTATCCCGTAAGGAGTGAAGGACGGAGAATGAAGGATGAAGAATCGGGATGTGCTGCCACGCCGAATGGCAATTCTTCATTCCCCGTTCCTCATTCTTCACTGAAGAATGTCCTCCTTATCGATGATGACCGTATTCAGCTTACCCTTACTGCCGCCATGCTTCAGCAGAGTGGTATAAATTCTGTCTCTTGTTTACAACTGGATGAACTGCTGGATGCCTTGCGCACTGCAACCTTTGATGTTCTGCTTACTGATGTGCAGATGCCTGCTATTAATGGTTTTGATTTACTGAAACTGCTTCGTGCTTCGAACATACCGCAGGCACAGTCTGTTCCGGTGATTGCTGTCACTGCCCGCAGTGACATGCAGCGTGAGGAATTTACGGTGCATGGATTTGCCGGATGCCTGCATAAGCCGTTTACCGTCAGTGAATTGCTACATGAATTGAATATGGAGGACAAAGGGATGGAGGTTATGGAAGTTTCGGAAACTTCGGCTTGCCCGGGGTATAAATTCTCTTCGCTCACTGCTTTTTCGGTCGATGACCCCGAGGCGGCAAAGTCCATTCTGGAAAGTTTTGTGGCTGAAACCCGCCTCAATGCGGAGCGTTTGCAGAAGGCTGTGGAGAATGAGGATGTGGACGAGATGGCTGCTGTCTCCCACAAAATGATTCCCCTCTTTACTTTAATTGGAGCAGCGGAACTGGTTGCATTGCTGAAACTGTTGGAAACTTCTCATGGAGTGCCTTTTACCGGAGAGTTGAAAGAACACGCCCTTGCCGCCCTCGTTTTGATAGAGGATGTCATTACTCAGGCAACAGCTTTTCCGTAATGGGGGAACAGAGAAGAATACGTGATTTTTCTCTGTCGGGAACCAAATGTCGAAAGAAATTGTTTACTTTGTAGGACTTTTAAATACGATGAAAGATTGACGTTCCGATGAGAAGAAAATGGTTGAGAATAGCACTGTGGGTGCTGCTTACTCCTATTATACTGTTTATAATATTGATGATATTGCTTTATGTGCCTCCCGTACAGAATTTGATACGGAAGCAGGCTACGGCAATTGCATCAGGTGCTACGGGTATGGACATATCCGTGGAGCGGATTGACCTTCGCTTTCCTTTGAATTTGTTGGTCCGCGGTGTATTGGTGGTACAGCCTGCCGACAGTGCTGTTGATGTGCAGCATCCCGATACCTTGCTGAATCTTGGAAGTTTGAACGTACGGGTACAGGCATGGCCTTTGCTCAAAGGGAAAGTGGAGGTGGATGACATTACCTTGAAACAAGTTGCTGTCAACTCCTCCAATTTAATGGAAGGTATGTGCATCAAAGGAGTACTGGGGCATTTCTTTTTCGAAAGCCATGGCATAGACCTTACAAAAGAAGATGCCATCCTCAATAATATAGAATTGAGCGATACCCATGTGCAGGTGATGCTTGCAGATACCACTGAGACTCCCAAGGACACTACTGACACTGCGTTAAACTGGAAAGTCACACTCCATACTCTGAAGTTGAAGAACGTCTCGGTCGATTTACAGATGCCATTGGACTCCATGGGGCTGAAAGCCCATATAGGAGATGCTGAGATTGCGGACGCTGCTGCCGACCTGAAACACCAGTTCTATGGCTGGAGAAAATTCCTGCTGACTGGAACTTCTGTCAATTATGATACCGGTGGCCCGGGGAGTGCGATAGGCTTCGACCCCTCGCACATTGCTCTTCGCGACATTCGCCTGGGCATTGATTCTGTGATGTACTACGGCAGAGATATGAATGCCGTTATCCGGGAATTTTCCATGTATGAGCGTTCCGGTTTGAGTGTAACTTCCCTGACCGGGCGGTTGTTTGCCGATTCTACCGTTATCCGTATCCCTTCTTTGAAGTTGCTGACACCTCATAGTGAGATGAACCTTACGGCACAGACTTACTGGGAACTGATAAATATACCTACCACCGGCCGTCTGACAGCCCGTTTCAATGCCCGTATCGGCAAACAGGATGTACTGCTTTTTGCCGGTGGCTTGCCGGAAGCTTTCAAGGAAGCCTATCCGTTCCGTCCGTTGGTGATTCATGCCGGTACGGAAGGAAACCTGAAGCAGATGCAGATTTCCCGTTTTACGGCTGAGCTGCCCGGAGCCTTTTCGTTGAGTGGGGGAGGAGAATTCTGGAGCTTGACCGACAGTGTGAAACGTAATGGAAGCATGGACTTCGAAATGCATACGCAGAACTTGAACTTCCTGACCGGACTAGCTGACATTGCTCCCGATGGCTCCATCATTGTGCCGGACAGTATGCACCTTGCGGCACGTCTCGGTATGGAGGGGGCGCAGTGCACTGCCGCCCTAAAACTGAAGGAGAAGGAAGGCGTCTTGAATTTGGACGCCGCCTATAATCTTGCTACGGAAGCCTACCATGCCGACCTTGCCATCAACAACTTGCAGGTGCATCACTTCCTGCCCAAGGACTCTATCTATACTCTTACGGCAAAGATGTCCGCTAAGGGGCAAGGGGTGGATGTGGCATCACGAAAAACTGTGGCCGCTTTGAATGCCTCCTTGGAAAAACTACAGTATGGCCATTGGGACATTTCCGGTGTAGATGTGCATGCCGGACTCAAGTCATCCGTTGCTACCGTCCGTCTTGCCAGCGATAATGTCCTTCTCAAGATGCAGGGAAATGCGGATATGCGTCTTGACCGCAGCTATCTGGATGGCGCTTTGGATTTAAATGTGGAAGAGGTGAATCTGCATAAGCTGGGTTTGGTGCCCCGACCATTGAAACACCCGTTTGCCTTTACAATGGGAGCGGAGGCACGTCATGATTCTCTCAAGTTGAGGCTTGATGCCGGTGACTTGAATCTGCGTTTCCGCGCTCACAGCACGTTGAAGAAGTTGATGGAACAGTCGGATAAATTTGTCTCTATCCTGACAAAGCAGATTGATGAACGGCGTTTGGACCATGCCGCTTTGCGCCAAGTCCTTCCTTCAGCGGGCATGCATCTGGAAGCCGGTAACCAGAATCCCGTCAGCTATTTCCTGGCTGCAAAGGGTATTTCCTATAATGATTTCAAACTGAGCTTCGGATTTACTCCGCAAGTCGGCATCAATGGACGTACAGCTGTTCACGGATTGCGCATGGACTCCTTGCAGCTCGATACGATATTTTTTACAGTAAAGCAGGATACTGCCCGCATGAAGTTGCAAGGTGGTGTCATAAACGGTCCCAAGAACCCGCAGTTTGTGTTCCGTAGCACACTGACGGGTGAAGTCCGTAATGAAGATGCGGAACTGACTGTGGATTATGTGAATGGAAAAGGGCAGACCGGTGTTCTATTCGGTATTAATGCCCGTCCGTTGACCGAAGGACACGGTCGCGGTAATGGTGTGCTGCTGAACCTTATTCCTGCCGAGCCGATTATCGCTTTCCGTAAATTCCACTTTGCGGACAATAGTAACTGGATTTATCTGCATAAGAATATGCGCGTCTATGCCAATATTGATATGGACAGCGACGATGGTCTGTGTTTCCGTATGCAATCCGACAAGAATGATACCCTTTCCTTGCAGAATATAAACGTAGAACTGAGCCGATTGCGCTTGGATGAACTTACGGAGGTACTTCCTTATATGCCCCGGCTTACGGGATTGTTCTCCGCCGAAGCAAATTATATACAGACTGCCACTTCCCTGCAGGTGTCCGCCGAAGCCAATGTAGAGAAACTGACCTACGAACGCCAACCGGTTGGAGACATCGGCCTGGGGGCTACCTGGTTGCCGGGCGACAAGAATACGCACTATCTGAATACCTATTTTACATATGATAATGAAGAAGTGATGACCGCCGACGGTATCTTGACGCAGAAGAACGGAAAGGATACCCTGGAAGTGTCCACCCGTTTCGAGCATTTTCCATTGAAGATGGCCAATGCATTCATCCCTGACCAAACGGTGGCCTTTACCGGAGATATTGATGGAGGGCTTTATATTTATGGTTCGCTGGACAAGCCTCAAATGCATGGTGATATTGTTTTGGACAGTGTGTCTGTCTATGCACGCCAGGCGGGAGCACGTTACTGGTTCGACAACCGTCCGGTACAGATAAAGGACAATCAGTTGATATTTGATAAGTTTGCCATTTATACCACCAGCAAGAATCCGTTTACGATTGACGGTAAGGTTGATTTCCGGAATATGGAGCGTCCTACTGCCAACCTCAATCTGCTGGCAGAGAACTATACGTTGCTGGATGCACCGCGTACCCGCGAAAGTCTGGTGTATGGAAAGGTGTTCGTCGACTTGCATGCCACGGTGAAGGGGCAGCTTGACGGGCTCACGATGCGTGGAAACATGAATTTGCTGGGCAATACCAACGTAACCTACGTGTTGACCGATTCCCCTTTAACGGTGGAAGACCGTCTCAGTGGGCTGGTTACCTTTACCTCGTTCACCGATACGACGTCGGTAAAAGCAGATGAGGTTCCTGCCATGTCTTTGGGAGGATTGGAAATGTATATGTCCGTCCATATTGACGATGCTGTCCGTCTTCGTGCCGATCTGAGTCCCGACCGTAGCAAATACATCGAACTGGAAGGTGGCGGTGATTTGAATATGCAGTATACTCCCCAAGGGGATATGAGCCTTACCGGACGCTATACCCTTTCGGGTGGCGTCATGAAATATTCGCTGCCTATCATCCCGTTGAAGGAGTTCCAGTTCAATCCCGGCAGTTATGTGGATTGGCGGGGGAATATTATGAATCCTACGCTGAGCCTGAAGGCTACGGAACGTATGCGTGCTTCTGTGGCCGATGGTGACGGGGACGGTTCGCGCATGGTGAACTTCGATGTTTCCATTTCCATCAAGAACAGGCTTGACGCTCCCGATTTGATATTCGATATTTCGGCGCCCGAAGATGCCGCAGTAGAGAATGAGCTGCAGGCAATGGGTGCAGAAGAGCGTAGCAAGCAGGCCATTGCCATGCTTGCCACGGGTATTTACCTGAACAGTGGTGCCAAAGGAGGAGGTTTGTCAATGGGAGCCGCCTTGAACTCAGTACTTCAGAGCCAGATAAACTCCTTGGCGGGAGGTATAAAAGGGGCCAATATCAGTGTAGGTGTGGAAGACCGTACCTCTGCTGAAACGGGTGACACGCAGAAAGACTTCAGTTTTCGTTATTCCCAGCGTTTCTTCAACGACCGCGTACAGATAGTCATCGGTGGAAAAGTGTCCACCGGGGCCAATGCCACGAACGATGCGGAATCATTCATTGACAATATATCGCTGGAATACCGTCTTGATGCGTCGGGTACTCGATATGTCCGTGTATTCCATAATAAAAACTACGAAAGCATACTCGACGGTGAGATAACCGAAACGGGTGTCGGCCTTGTGCTGCGCCGGAAGATGGACCGATTGAGTGAACTCTTCATCTTCAGGAAGAAAAAGATAAAACCGGAGGCTGAAAATAGCGATATGAAAAAGTAGGAATGTGATATGAAACGACTGATATTATATATTGCAGGATTGATATTTCTGGCAGGTTGCTCCACCACGAAGCACTTGCCCGAGGGGGAGATACTCTATACCGGCCAAAAGCCGATGATTGTATTGAACCGCAGTGAAACGTCTGTTGGTGAGATTGCTATGGAAGAGGTGGAAGCCGCCCTTGCTACGGCACCGAACAATTCGTTGCTGGGAAGCTCTACTATCCGCTATCCCTTTCCTTTCGGACTGTGGATTTACAATGGTTTCCAGAAGTATGAGAAGGGATTCGGAAAGTGGATATTCAATAAATTTGCCGCCACTCCGGTGCTTATGTCTACGGTGAATCCCGATATACGCCAGAAGGCGGCGGTTAACTTGCTGCGCGATTATGGCTATTTCAACGGAAGCGTCAGCTACAAGACATTTATCGACCCGAAGGACTCGCTGAAGGCAAAGTTGCAATATACGGTGAACATGCGTAACCCCTACTTTATAGATACGGTATATTATCGTGGTTTCAGCGAGCGTACCACTCGCATTATGGAGCTGGGACGCCGACGTTCCCTTATCAGTTCGGGAGAACAATTCAATGTGGCTGATTTGGATGGGGAGCGTACCCGTATCAGTACCCTGCTGCGTAATGTGGGCTGTTATTATTTCCGTCCCGACTACCTGACCTATCAGGCCGATACCATGATAGTTCCCAATGGGCATGTCCAGATGCGCTTGATTCCCGTTCCCGGTATGCCAAAGGTAGCCGAGAAGCAGTTCCGTGTGGGGCGTAAATCCGTCTATCTTCTTGGAAAGCAGGGGCAGGAACCCAATGACAGCATGGATTACAAAGGCTTGACCATACATTACTACAACAAACCTCCGGTACGTCCCAACATGCTTTACCGTTGGTTGAACTATCAAGGTTATCGGCGGAAACGTCAGATACAAGACAGCGCAGGTATTGCCCGCCAGCGTTCTATGCAGAGTTTGTATAGTTTGTACCGTCAGACCCGTATTCAGGAGCGTCTGGCAAGCGTCGGTATTTTCCGTTATGCGGAGATGCAGTATATACCGCGTGATACGGCGTTTGTGTCTGATACATTGGATGTGAGGGTCATTGCCGCGCTCGATAAACCCTACGATGCGGAGTTGGATTTTAATGTCACCATGAAGAGCAATAACCAGACGGGACCGGGTGCCGCTTTTACGGTGACGAAGAACAATGTCTTCGGTGGCGGTGAAAGCTGGAATGTGAAGTTGAACGGTTCGTACGAATGGCAGACGGGCAAGGCAAGTTCTTCCTTGATGAACAGTTATGAACTGGGTATCTCCACTTCGCTTATCTTTCCGCGCGTGGTGTTTCCTAGGATGGGCGACCGTGAGTATGACTTCCCGGCTACAACGACTTTCCGTTTATATGCCGACCAGATGAACCGTGCCAAGTATTATAAGCTGTTGGCTTTTGGCGGTAATGTCACTTATGACTTCCAGCCCAAATCGACTTCCAGGCACAGTATAACTCCTTTCCGGTTGACATTCAATGTACTGCGCAATCCTACTGCCGCTTTCGATACGTTGCGTGCCGAGAATCCGGCACTCTACGTTAGTTTGCGCGACCAGTTCATTCCTGCCATGGAGTACACCTATACTTATGACAACGCTTCCGTGCGCGGCAAGCGTAACCCCATCTGGTGGCAGACCACCGTTGCGTCGGCCGGTAACCTGACTTCTGCTGTTTACCGTATTTTCGGCAAGCCGTTCAGTGAGGAAGGGAAGAAGCTTTTCGGTGTACCTTTTGCACAGTTCTTGAAGCTGAACTCGGAATTCAGGTACCATTACCGGATAGACAAGAACCAGATGATTGCTTCGCGTATTGCGGGAGGGGTGATATGGTCGTATGGCAACGCTACGACCGCACCTTATACGGAACAGTTCTATATCGGTGGTGCCAACAGTGTGCGCGCCTTTTCTGCACGCAGTATAGGTCCGGGCGGTTATCCTCCCGAGACGGATAGGAAATATACCTATATCAACCACGTGGGTGATATTCGCATGGAAGCCAATATCGAGTATCGCTTCCGTATGATTGCCGACTTGCATGGAGCCGTATTCTTGGATGCCGGCAATGTATGGCTGATGCGTAAAGATGAAAACCGCCCGAATGGTGAATTTACGTTGAAGAATTTCCCGAAACAGATTGCTTTGGGCACGGGATTTGGCTTGCGTTACGATTTGGACTTTCTTGTTTTTCGTCTGGACTTGGGTATCGGGCTGCATGATCCGTATGATACTGGGAAGTCGGGGTATTATAATATTCCCAAGTTCAAGGACAGCATGGCGTTGCATTTTGCCATCGGTTATCCGTTCTAAATGTACCTTTTTGAACGGATAGTGGTAAAGAATGAACTAAAACTCCCTTCTGTCAGCCATAAATTTTTGTACATTTGCAGCCGTTATCAACTGTGATATACTAACCTTTTTAAATAATAACTAAATATGAAACCAACTTTATTCTTATTGGCAGCCGGCATGGGCAGCCGTTATGGTGGCTTGAAACAATTGGACGGACTGGGCCCGAATGGCGAAACTATCATGGATTATTCTATTTACGATGCCATCAATGCCGGTTTTGGAAAGCTCGTTTTCGTAATTCGTAAAGATTTTGAGCAGGATTTCCGCGACAAGATTATTTCCAAATACGAAGGCCATATCCCCTGCGAACTGGTATTCCAGTCCATCGATGACCTTCCCGAAGGCTTCACCTGCCCCGAAGGCCGTACCAAACCTTGGGGAACCAACCATGCTGTAATGATGGGTGCCGATGTAATAAAGGAACCGTTTGCTGTTATCAACTGCGACGATTTCTACGGTCGTGATTCCTTCCAGGTAATGGGCAAATTTCTTGCAGCCCTTCCCGAAGGTTCCAAAAATGTATATTCCATGGTAGGCTTCCGCATCGGTAATACATTGAGCGAAAGCGGTACCGTATCCCGTGGTTTGTGCGGAACGGATGCAAACAACTTGTTGACTTCTGTAGTAGAGCGTACCAAGATTCAGCGTATGGACGGCGAGGTGAAGTACATCGATGATAACGGTGAATGGACTGCCACTCCCGAGACGACTCCGGTCAGCATGAACTTCTGGGGCTTTACTCCCGATTACTTTGCTTACAGTGCAGAGTTTTTCAAGAGCTTCTTGAGCGACCCGAAGAACATGGAGAACCTGAAGAGCGAATTCTTTATCCCGCTGATGGTGGATAAATTGATTAACGACGGAACTGCAACTGTAGAAGTTCTGGATACTACCAGCAAATGGTTTGGTGTAACTTATCCGGAAGACCGTCAGAGCGTAGTGGATAAGATTCAGGCATTGGTAGATGCCGGTGAATACCCTGCTAAATTGTTCTAAAGAAAAGCTTTTGATAAAGACCAGGAAGCAGTCATTCATGAGAATGACTGCTTTTTTTGTCTTTCATAACGGATAATACTGCCCTTTATCCAATAATTATTCATTATCTTTGCAATCCAAAATCTTATAAATCAGAGACAGACGTGATTTCAGTAGAAGGATTATCAGTAGAATTTAATGCGACACCGCTCTTTGCGGATGTCAGCTATGTTATCAATAAAAAAGACCGCATCGCTTTGGTCGGCAAGAATGGTGCGGGCAAATCGACTATGTTGAAAATATTGGCAGGTCTGCAAAACCCGACCCGTGGAGTGGTAGCCGTCCCTAAAGATGTAACAATCGGCTATCTGCCGCAAGTCATGATCCTTTCGGATGTCCGCACGGTGATGGAGGAAGCAGAACTCGCTTTCGAGCATATTTTCGAACTTCAGGCAAACCTTGAACGGATGAATCAGCAGCTTGCCGACCGCACCGACTATGAATCCGAAGAATACCACCAGTTAATAGACCGCTTCACACACGAAAACGACCGCTTCCTGATGATGGGAGGAACCAATTTTCAGGCGGAAATAGAACGTACCCTGTTGGGATTGGGCTTTAGCAGGGAAGACTTTAACCGTTCGACTTCCGAATTCTCCGGCGGCTGGCGTATGCGTATCGAACTAGCGAAGCTCTTGCTCCGTCGTCCGGATGTGCTGCTCCTTGATGAGCCGACTAACCATCTGGATATCGAGAGTATACAATGGCTGGAGAACTTTCTGTCTACCCGTGCCAATGCTGTTGTGCTGGTCAGCCACGACCGTGCTTTCCTTAATAATGTAACTACCCGTACGATCGAGATTACCTGCGGTCAGATTTATGACTATAAAGTGAAGTACGATGAGTTTGTCGTATTACGTAAAGAACGTCGTGAGCAGCAGCTCCGTGCCTATGAGAATCAGCAGAAGCAGATACAGGATACGGAAGACTTTATCGAACGTTTCCGCTATAAGGCAACCAAAGCCGTACAGGTGCAGAGTCGTATCAAACAACTGGAAAAGATAGACCGTATCGAGGTCGATGAGGAAGACAACTCTTCCCTCCGTCTGAAATTTCCTCCTGCCAGCCGCAGCGGGAATTATCCGGTTATCTGTGAAGACGTACGCAAGGCATACGGACAGCACGTTGTTTTCCATGATGTGAATCTGACGATCAACAGAGGAGAAAAAGTCGCATTTGTCGGAAAGAACGGAGAAGGTAAATCTACGTTAGTGAAATGTATCATGGGCGAGATTGATTTTGATGGTAAACTGACGATCGGGCATAACGTGCAGATCGGTTACTTTGCACAGAATCAGGCGCAGATGCTGGATGAAAACATGACGGTATTTGATACGATCGACCGTGTGGCGACAGGAGATATCCGGTTGAAGATACGTGACATTTTGGGTGCATTCATGTTTGGCGGAGAGGCTTCGGATAAAAAAGTGAAAGTACTTTCCGGTGGAGAGCGTACTCGTCTGGCTATGATTAAGTTGCTGCTGGAACCGGTGAACTTCCTGATTTTGGACGAACCTACCAATCATTTGGATATGCGTTCCAAAGATGTACTGAAAGAAGCTATCCGCGAATTTGACGGAACAGTGATACTTGTCAGCCACGACCGTGATTTTTTGGACGGACTTGCGACTAAAGTATATGAGTTCGGTGGTGGAACAGTGAAAGAACATCTTGGCGGTATCTACGATTTCCTGCAAAAGAAGAAGATCGACAGCCTGAATGAACTTCAGAAAGGAGTTTCTCTCTCTACTTCTCCTACCGCATCTGCCAAAGGAAACGAAGCGGATACAGAGCAACCTTCGGAGAACAGACTCTCGTATGAAGCGC
>ENA-OYCX01000425-OYCX01000425.1-human-gut-metagenome-genome-assembly--contig:-NODE-425-length-11768-cov-6.974558_pt1 | contig 11768 bp, 9 predicted proteins | sample MGYA00243459_ERZ652885 | MGnify/ENA primary metagenome ERZ652885 (study PRJEB26926, sample SAMN06164570) | human gut metagenome | biome: ENVO:00009003; feature: ENVO:2100002; material: ENVO:00002003...
ACACCTCTTTTATACTTCTTGAGGGATTCTACCAACTGAGCTTGTGCGACTATTCTTGCATCAAGGACGCTGAACAGTGCTGATACTTTGTCCTGCTCAGAAACAGAGGGAATTTGCACCTTTATCGTTTCTATCTGAGGATATTTCAAATTCCATGTGTCCGATGTCATACCTTGAGAGTTCTTTCTGAACTCATTGATCAGTTTCGTGCTTTTGAAGAGTGCTGCAAAATATCCATTGTTGATCTCTTGCTTGGGCATAAGAACGGTATATGCTGGACTTACAATACCGTCGCACGGAGAAATACCATTTGCGCCTTGCCACATTCGCATGGAATTGTAAACCATATCACCCTTGCGGACGATCTTATAATTGCTTTTGTCTTCGCTGGAATTGTCCTTGCCTTCAATCTCGGAACGGGGCTTGACACCATCGTTCATTGTAACAGACAGTAATTCCATGTCGGATGCTCCACGCTGACTTCGCTCTGCATAGATGTCACCAATGCGGCACTGTTTGTACTGTTCATCGAAGCCCGGAAAGCGGAGTTTCGGACGCTTCTCAAGACCGTTACTTGAGGGCTATTTCAGCAATCAAATAGAGGCTTGTAGCAAAGGTAAATCCCTTGCGGTAGCAGAGATATTCCGCTACTGCAAGGGATTTTGTCGGTCATATAGCTCCATTCTGCTTACTTTATCAGAAGTATAAAAGAGGATTATTGAAAGCATTTTTTGCAGAAAAATCTAACTACTTTCTATTGGCTGACGCTTCCGTCTTAAAAATTGAGGAAGTATGCGATGTGCTGAGCGGAAAACGCATTCCGAAGGGAGAAACATTTTGCTCTCATGCTACCGAATACCGGTACATCACTGTATCAGATATGGGCGAGAAATATGTGTGTTCAAATAATTTGCAGTATATTTCAAAACATACGGAAAAGCAGATTTCCCGTTATAAAGTCAAAGGTGGAGATATAATAATCTCCGTTGCTGGAACTCTTGGAAAGTTGAACATTATTACCTCTGACTTGGAAGGCGTGAATTTGACCGAAAACTGTGACCGGTTTACAAACTTTAGGGGGGTTAATTCCGAGTACCTTTACTATGTCCTTTCGTCGGATTTGATACAGTCACAAATCGAATCTTCAAAGACGAAAAATGGACAACCTAAACTTGCACTCGAACGGATAAGGAACTTCACCATTCCCGTACCGCATCAAGGAATACAAGAACAGTTAGTTAAGGTAATGATTTCCATTGATCAATATATTGCTTCTCAGCTTGCAATCCTTGATAGGTATTGCAAACTGAGAGTTGGATTGCAACAACAGCTATTCATATAAAGAGTTTCTGTATTATGCCTCTGCGCAATTCTTGAAGCATATTAAGTTCCTGTTGTGTTTGCTCAATCCTTTTGTCCATTCCAGCCAAATAGTTACTTATTTTACGCTGGACATTGAGATTTGGGACTTTAATCAGCAGTCTCTCAAACTCCGATTTACTCAGAATTGGAAGAGTCTGCATTGAAACCTTGCTTCTGTATTTCGGAAAGAAGTTCTCAAAAGCATAGTAAATGAACTCATGGTCGAAATCTCCTGAAACAATCAGGGCGTTAATTTGTTGGTTTGTAATCATATCGGATGTTGCAATACCAAGTTTACCAATAAGACCGATACAAGTCACAATGACAGAACTTGGAGGTATCGGTCTTCCCAAAGCAAACCCTTTCGGTGATACTCTTTTTTCAGTAGATGAGATATACTTCTGTTCGCCAATATCTCCCGGCGAACAAAACATGAGATCACCATCGTAATTACTTCTATCATTGGTTGGAGGCGTACTTCCAGTTATCACTTTACCTATTTGAGATATTGTGTACTGCCTCCATTGCCGAGTGGTTTCATCGGAGAAAAAGTGCATTAAGAGTCCTCTTTTATACTTCTTGAGGTTATCAACGAGGGACTGCTGCGCCTCTATTCGACGCTCTAACGCAATCATAAAGTCCGCAATTTTTCGCTGTTCCGCTGAATCCCGCGGTATGTAATGTTTCGTGTCAAAGAACTCATCGGTTGGCACATTCAAAAGCCCATGATTTCTTGCTCCTTCGGCAGAGATCATGTAAATCTCACGATACCATTTGAGTGAATCAAAGTAGGCTTTTATAAAATCAGAATCGTGTTTCTTGAGTGCAAAGCAAATGTAGAGTGTAGAAAGCGCACCCATATCATAGCGGTCAAGACGCTTGACGGAGCCAAAATCGTACCCGACTGAATAACTCTTGTTGTAGGCATATTCGCCATTCTTCAAGAGATAGTAGCCACTCATGTCTTTGCTGGCTACGGTCTTATTGAAGTAGCTGATCTGATCCACAAGCCCGTCTTTGGACGAAATTGTGAGTGGCAGACTCGTTTCGTTATTGGTATTCTTCCGCGTGACACGCTCTGCAAAATCTGAAAGTTTCTCAGCTTTCCACGGCTCATCGAAGCCCGGAAACCGAAGTTTCGGACGCTTCTCAAGACCGTTACTTGAGGATACATTTGCCATAATTATTTGCCCTCCACATCAAAGGGGAAATCAAGTCCCAGCTCATCGAAAAACGGTTTCAGTTGTGCGTCGATGCCTTTGATCTCAGCCTGAATATTGCGGATTTCTGCTGCAACAGCATTGAGGTCAATTTCCTCTTCCGGCTCAAAGGTATCAACATAGCGAGGAATGTTCAGATTGAATCCGTTCTCTTCAATCTCCTGCATAGTTGCAACATGGGCGTACTTATCGACATCCACACGATGCTCGTAGGTTTCGACGATCTTATCAATGTCGCACTCACGGAGGATATTCTGATTCTTTCCGGCTTCAAAGTCGTTGGACGCATCAATGAAGAGAATGTTATCAGAGTTGCCGTTGCGCTCCCTCTTGAGGACAAGAACACATACCGGAATGCCCGTGCCAAAGAAGAGGTTTGCAGGAAGACCGATAACAGCGTCCAGCACATTCAGCTTTTGGATCAGGTGCTTACGGATCACTTCTTCGGCTGCGCCCCGGAACAGAACGCCGTGAGGCAGCAGGACAACAGCTCGTCCATCTTCGTCCATGTGGTAAACCATGTGCTGCACAAAAGCAAAGTCAGCCTTGCTCTTAGGCGCAAGTTTGCCGTATTCATTGAAACGCTCGTCCTCCATGAAGTGCATATCAGCAGACCAATTTGCAGAATACGGAGGATTTGCAACCTGAACACGGAACTTCATGTCTCCGAAGTAGTCATGCTCAAGCGTATCGCCATTGTAGATATTGAAGTTACGATACGGGATGCCACGAAGGATCATGTTCATTCGGGCAAGGTTATAAGTGGTCGAGGTCAATTCCTGACCGTAGTAGTTACGCACATTTGCATAGTTCTTGAGGCGAAGAAGCAGAGAGCCGGAACCGCAAGTCGGATCGGCTGCGTCCTTAACATCGGTCAAGCCAAGACAAGCAAGGCGGCACAGCAGCTCGGCAGGACCCGAAGGCGTATAGAACTCACCGGCTTTCTTACCGGCTGTGGCAGCGAACTGACCGATCAGATACTCGTAGGCATTACCCAACACATCAATCTTCGTGTCATCCACGCTGAAATTGATCTCGTCCAGCGAAGCAATAATTTTCGCCATGACAGCACTTCTATCTTTAACGGTATGCCCCAGCTTCGTAGAATCAAGCTGCATATCGGAGAACAATCCGTCAAAGTCTTCCTGCGAATCGTTGCCGATAGTGGATTCCATCAGAGCGTTGATTGCTTTCTGCAAGAACTCAATGTCGAAGGAACGGTTCTCAACCATCTTGACCATCTTGCGGAACAAATACTCCGGTTCGATGATGTAGCCGAGGTCACGCAGAGCCTCTTCTACGATGGCAGCCTTGTATTCATCGTCATTCCAAGCATCCTCGTAGCTGATATTATCGTCTTTGAGAAGATTAACCATGTACTTCTCGGTCTTGTCGGAAAGGTAGTAATAGAAGATCATGCCCAAGATATAGTTCTTGAACTCGTATGCCTCCATGTTACCTCTCAGGGCATTTGCCATCGCCCATAGTTTGTTGCAAAGCTCTTTCTGGTGAGCCTGAATAGAATTATCCATTGTTCTCTCTCCTTATTGGTATTTCTCGGTGTGCTGCCGGATAAATTCGACGATCCGGTTGACCAAAGACCTCTTCTTGAGCAGCGGCATAGGCTTCTCAATACGGTCACGGATGTTTCCTGCATCCATTGTGCCGGAGAACTCATACTCAGAGATGATGTCCGTAAGCATGGAAGAATCAATATCCTCAGTCTTTGCGAAAGCAACGATCTCTTCTCGTTTCGCTTCATTTTCAAAGTCGTTGTATGCAGCGTCAATCTCATCCGCACTTTCAAGACCAACAACGACACGATCCAAGAACGCTTGAAGAATTTCAACCTTGCGAAGCAACTGCGGATTATCCGTCCTGCTCAATTCTTCCTTGATGTGCTTGATGTCGTAGTCCTTCTGCTTCTTGTCATCAAAATGGATGTTGCGGATCAAGTTCATGATATAGGCAACATTGATACGGTCACTCTCCATGATCTCAATGCAGAAGTCCACATCATTCAGGACAGATACGACTTCTCGATCAGTTTTTTGCCGGGAGTAAAGCATCAGATACTTGCTCTTGTAGTCCTGATACTCCTGCTCGGACATGATGAGCGCATCCTGATCAAAGCTGAACTCAATGAATGTCTGCAAAGATTGGAGGTATTTTGTCAGCTCACGGAAAGTGATGACAAATTTCTTCTGGTCATCCTCGCTCTGCATGGTATCGACGGACTCAGGGTAGAGTGCCACTTCCTTGAGCTTCATAACCATTTCATTGAACTTCTCAACAAAATACTGATAGCCCGGAACGACAATGCCGGAGGTGTCCTGACTCTTGGAGAAGAGCGTCAGTGCGTCATCTGTCCGTTTCTTGAGGTTGCGGTAGCAAATGATGATACCAAACGGTTTCGTTTCTTTCTCGACACGGTTCGTGCGAGAATAGGCTTGCAACAGATCATGATACTTCAAATCCTTGTCCACATACAGCACAGAGAGTTGCTTGCTGTCAAAGCCGGTCAGGAACATATTCACGACGATGAGAATGTCCAGCGACTTAGTTTTCTTTCCTTTGACTCGATCTGAAATATCCTTGTGATACGCAGAGAAGGTGTCGGTAGAGAAATTCGTACCGTACATCTCGTTATAGTCCTTTATGATACGCTCCAAGGCATCTCGGCTATGCTCATCCTTGCCCTCAGCATCTTCGTTCTGCCCATAGGAGAAAATGCCGCTGATGTTCAGATCGTGTTTGATCTTCTTGAAGATGTCGTAGTATTTGACAAGAGCTTCAATAGAGGAAACAGCAAAGATAGCCGTGTACTGACCATTTCTCGTTTTGGCTTTGTGGTTCTGGACGATGTGGTTTGCAATGAGGGACATTCTCTCATCCGACATATAGAGTTCGCCAACATCAATCGCGTCAGCCAATGTCGGATCGTCCCAGTCAAAATCGCCTTCCATCGTCTTTATGTACTCAATATGGAAACCGAGGACATTGTTATCGAAGATAGCATCCTTGATCAAATAGTTATGCAAACATTCCCCAAACAGCATTTCGGTGGTCTGCGTGATCTTGCCCTCCGTCTTTCCGTTCACTTCAAAACGGGGCGTACCGGTAAAGCCAAAGAACTGCGCTTTCTTGAAATGCCGAACAATATCCTTGTGCATATCTCCGAACTGGCTGCGGTGGCATTCATCAATGATGAAGACAACCTTTTCGTCACGGTATGCGTCCATTACCTTTTCGTATTGAGGACGCTTACCGGCATTTGCCATCTTCTGCATCGTCGTGACAATGAGCTGCCGGTTCTTATCCTTCATTTGCCGCACAAGAATGTCTGTGCGATCTGTGACATCAACAGAGCCAGCCTCAAACTTGTTAAACTCTTCGGTGGTCTGAGAGTCCAAGTCCTTACGGTCAACAAGGAAGATAACCTTCTTGATGTTCGGATTGGCTGCGAGGATTTGAGCTGTCTTAAAGGATGTCAGCGTCTTTCCTGCACCGGTGGTATGCCAGATATAGGCGTTGCGATTTGTGAGCGTAGCCTGCCTTATAAGGGCTTCTACGGCATACACCTGATAGGGGCGCATAACCATCAGAATCTTATCCGTATCGTTCAGGATGGTATAGCGTGTCAGCATCTTGATGATGTGATCCCTTGCCAGAAAAGAGATTGAGAAGTCCTTCAGGTTGGTAATACGGATGTTGTTGAAATCCGTCCAGAAGAAGGCGAGGCTATACATCAAGTCCCTGTCGGAGTTGGCAAAGTATTTGGTATCAACGCCGTTGGAGACAATGAAAAGCTGAATGAAGTGATATAGTCCGTTATAGGAGTGCTTCTTATAGCGCATGACCTGATTGACCGCCTCTCGAATGTCAATACCTCTGCGCTTTAGCTCGACCTGAATCAACGGCAAGCCATTCACAAGAATCGTCACATCATAGCGGTTGACATACTTTCCTACAACCGTTGTCTGATGTGTAACTTGGAAGATATTCTTGGTGTGATCCTGATCGAAGAAAGACAGGTAAACCTTCGTCCCGTCCTCACGCTCAAGGACAAACTTGTCTCTCAGAATTTTTGCGCTCTGGAACACAGACTTTCCGAGCATGAGGTTAAAGATACGCTCCCACTCTTTATCGGTGATAGGCGTATCAAGTTTGGGTGCATTGAAGGCTTCAAACTGAACTTTGAAGTTCTCCACCAATGCGTCATAATCAGGAATATCGACTGTGCTGTATTCCTGCTTGTTTAGCTGCTCTATGAATTGCTGCTCAAGAGCTGCTTCGCTTTGGTATGCCATATCTTCATCTCCAATACTTGAGGATCATTTTTGGTTGCCAACCGATCCTCATTTTATTTTATCACGGCAACTGTCCGATATAACGGACTCATTTTCGCCTTATTTCCAATGTCACATCGCCATTATCCGCAATGGACATTTGCATCGTTTTCAAATACTTGTCCACAAATTGTTTTTGTTCCGAAGAACTCATTTCAATTCGAGTCGCTCTTAACGCCTCTGTGAACATCTCGTAGATATTCAGCCGCACCGCCTGGTCTATGTAATGATACATCTCTTTGAACAGTGCGCCGATCTTAATATCCTCTGCATTGCCGGAGTAGAAGTCATCAATGTAGCAATAGAATATACCGGCATTGACAAGTGCGTTCTTCAAATCCGGTCCGCAGTTTTCGCGCTCTATCATGACAAGGAACCGAGCCTCCGGCAAAGAAGAAATCAGTCCCCAATAGTCGGAGTCGCTGGACACCAAAATAAAGGAATCCACATTGTTTTTGTAATGCTCCTGACAAGTTCGGGCAATCAGCATCACATCGACCAGAGACTTGTTCTGCTTTACCCGTTCGGTCATCATGTGTTCGACCGGGATGTGGGTAAAACTATCCAGAATACGCCAAGCAGATGCACTATGCACATCATCAAACAGGATGATGGATGCTATCTTTTGTGTGTACTGATAGTCAAGATTCTTGAGCGTAGCGCAGAGCTTGTACGGATCAGAGTTTTCACAATCTACCACTACAACAACCTTTTCGCTGCTACCAATAAACTCGTAGATGCTTCCTTTAATGTAACTTCCAGCATCAGAAACTTTACTGTACTCTGTAAAGTAGTCACCGTTCATTTGATAAAGCAGCGTCACGAATTTTTTATCGTTATAGAGCAGATTACCGACATCCTCCGGTTCCCAGTTTATATACATCTGGTAAGGATAAAAGAGCAAGTGAGAGTAATAAATATCTGCTGCTGCTTTTGTCCCTTCCTCTTTCAAGCCATCTGGCATGAGAAAGAGGTTTTTTACATACAGCCAATTCAGCCAAAGAGGAAATAGCTTCTTGCAATTATTGATCCGATCCGAAATCAGCTTGTTTATCTCAACGATATGCTGACTTAGCTTCGTGCTGGACTTCTTTATAAAACTAACGCCATCCGCATTTAGTTGTTGAAGGCTATCCTGCGGCACATATTCCGGCATACTGCTGATTGAGAGATAACTAAACTTCATGCGCTCGTTGATATGCTTGAAGTTTCTTTCAATCGCTGTCCTTATGATACACAAATGACGGATTATTCGTGCCGTTTTGTCTGCATCAAGTTTTTCGTATATCTCTATCTTGGGTGCTTCATGCTCATTATCAAAAATTCGTTTCGGAACACCAATCAAATATGCAACCTTAGAAACAATTTCATAGGTGCTGTCTTTGTAGGTGACTCGATCATCTGTGGGAAACGCCTCCGCTTCAACGAGGGCATTTTTCTCAGTCACAGCATTCTCAAGGACATCCATATATGCTCCTTTCGCTGAGGTATTTTTCTCTACCTATAACAAAATAGCCGCACGAAAACTCGGACCTACTTCTTGCCCGTTCGCACAGCTTCACATATATCTCCAATGTCACAATTCAAATAGTCGCAAATGCGCAGCAGAACAGAGAGAGCTACATCCTCGTTCTTATTGAGCTTACTCATCGTGCCGGGAGACAGCTCTATATCCTTGCGTAAAGTTGATTTTGGGATCTCTCTTTCAATGAGCATGACCCATAATTTCTTATAGCTTATCTTCATAAAAGCACCTCTCTCAAACGCTTATAGTGAGACTCAGTATATTATACACCAAACGCTTCAAATTTTCAATACGATGCTCCAAAAATTCAAAATATATTTCAATTTCATGGAGCGCATCACGGAGAAGAAAGCCTGAGCCGATTTATTCATACGGCTCAGGCTTTGATGGTTATTCCAACTCGGTGCTTTTTGCTTTTTCATGCTCCTGTGAGAGTGTCGGGCTGAGGAAATCATCCACATTTGCCTTCAAAGTGTCGATCGACCGAGCTTCCTTTTTGAGCTTCGCACGTTCATCATAGAGTCGCTGCTGCTCTTCAAGAAGTCTCTGATGTTCCGCTTGCAGCGTCTTCAAGCTCGGCAGTTTTTCATCGCCCTGCATGGCAAGCAGTGTACCTCTTGCCGCCTCGAAAATCACAAGCTCGGCTTCATGCTTCGCCTTGAAGCTCTGCTTGTCTTTCGTCTTCTGGAAGGCGTCATATACGGGCTTGAGGCGCTGGTAGTTTGAGATGTTTTTGATGAGCGGCTGGACTTCCCGTAGACGCGCTTCAACGCCTTTCAGCTCCTTGCCGGTGCGTTCATAGGAGCTGTGAACGTCCTCGACCTTCCTCTCAAGATCGGCGTATTGGAGCAAGTTGTTTTCCGTGAGATAGTTGAGCGTCCGCGCCGCTTCCTTGAGGATTGTGAGCTTGGCTTTATACTCATAACCCCTGCTGTCGATGAGCCTGATCCGCTCCTGAATATCTCCGATAAGGGAGATGCCATTCGGCATGGTCTGCCTTTGGCTTCTTCGGGGCGTCCGTCCGGCGATCCGCTCCTTGATGCGTTCCTCGGTGTAGTTCTCTCCGATGGTTTTAGACCGGGTAAACCGCTCCTGACCTTCAGCGCGGAAGGAGATGTATTTGCCGGTCTTGATTTCATAACCAGCTTCCTGCATGAGCCGCAGAAAATCATCGTAATCCTTCGCTGTAATGACAAGCCGGTCGATGGTCTGCTTGAGTTTCTGCTTCCAGCTCGTGCCGCGTTTGGCTTCGGTGTACTCCTTGTAGCCCATGCCTTTGTTCTGAGAGGGCGGGATAACAGAGAGACCGTTTTCCTTACAGAGCCGGTCGCTGACCTCGCGCATATCATAGTAAATCCGCTTGTAGCTCTTGTATGCGTGGTAGTCCACAAAGTCAACCGCATTGAAAATCAGATGGTTATGAACATGGTCTTTGTCAATGTGAGTGGTCAGCACATACTCATATTTTCCTCCGAGGATTTCATCCGCAAATTGCTTGCCGATCTCGTGGGCAAGCTCCGGTGTGACCTCTCCAATTTCAAAGGACTGGATCACATGACGGGCTATGATCCTGACCGGATTCATCCCTTTTTGCTCGGCTATTTTCCGCGTCCATTCAAATTCCCGCGCTGCGGTCTCGCTGGCACAGCCGTAGGACGAGACCAGCAGCTTCTCATCGGTCTTTTCGGGATTCAGAATGTACGCGATTGCCTTGCTCAAAGTTCCTCGGATTGCTTTGATTTTAGTAACTGCCATACCGCGTCCATCTTTTCTTTCAGCTCGTCAATATCGTCCTGATAGAATCGTCCCGTCGAGTTGATTCTGCGGCAGACGGTATTGATGTTCACGCCGATCTTGTTGATTTCGGCGGCGAGCTTTTTCTGCTCTGTGTAGTCCACAACGATGATGTAGCCGTCGATCAGCATCTTCCTTGCATACGCACCGAAGTTCTCCGTGCCGATCATCTCCATCTTCTTTGCAATCGTCCGTTCTTCCTGTGGTGTCAGCCAAATCTTCTTCTGAATGTCTCGTGTTCTTCGTACCATGCTGCGCCCTCCGTCGTAAAGATTAGAAGGGTTTGGGACTATCCCAACAAGCAAAAATCTGATGTTAAGGGCAGGGTCTCCTTAACTGATTTTTCTCCGGTGGGTACTCACCGGATTTGCTTGCTAATCTCCCAAAATCGTATTCCCCGAAGATTCCTCCGTGGAATGTCCCTTCACTTTACAACGGACACAATAAGAGCGTTTGTTGAGTACCGGATTTCAAAAAAGTCAAAAAATCATTGGATTTCCCATGTGAAAGCCACTGTGTCTGTCACATCAATATCAACCGGCTCAATCTCAGGTGCGGCGCACTTGCTCATCGCCATGAGAGGCTGAATGCAGTCTTCAACATCGTAGCTTGTTCTGGAAAAAACATTGAGTTCGCCCCAGTTGTAGTCGATGTTGAGCAACTGCCCAAGCGTACTGCCTGATGCTTTGCAAAGAATCTCCGCCTTTGCCCTGGCGTTCTCCGTCGCATTGATCAGCAGCTCTTCGCTGACTCTTGCCGGGTTTTTCACGGTGAACGCAATGCTGAGTTCTGGTTGCGCCCCACAATCCGCAATCGCAGAAATGACCTTTGCAAGCTGTTTGCTGTCAAAGTCAAAGGCAAGTTTCAAGCGATAGCTGCAAGCATATCCGGCAAACTCTCGCTTGTAATTTCCTTGCCGATCCTTGACGTTCTCGTACCTTGTCTGGACATCAAAGCTCGTGGTTTTCAGGTCTTCCTTGCGATACCCAACGCGGACTGCGGCACCTTGCAGTCTTTCGATTCTCTCGGCAGCTTCCGACATTGCACGGTCATAGGTTTTAGATAAGGTTTCAATGTTCAAGGAGAGGATGATGTAATCCGGTCTTGCGGAGACATTGCCTGTCCCTTTTACGGTGATCGTTCTCATTGCTTTCTCCCGTCCTTTCTGGAATTGAAGTCCTCATCAATACGTTTTTTCCAATTCGTACCCAGCGGTACGCTGCAACGAACGGCGGAAACCGCTTCGCTCAGAACTTCATAGTTGAGCTGCGTTCCCTTGTGGTCAGAGTTGTAGTTGACCGCCCGATCCGCACCGATGCCGAAATGCTTTGCTGTCTCAACTGCGTCGATGTTTGCGCCGAGGAATAGAAACTCCCAGCCGTACTTTTCCTTCTGCCGCTCAATCATCTTCTTGACTTTCTCACTGTCATAACGGCGGCTTGCATTCTCCATACCATCCGTTGTGATGACGAACAGTGTGTGTTCAGGCACATCCTCAGATCTTGCGTACTTATGGAC
>ENA-OYCX01000438-OYCX01000438.1-human-gut-metagenome-genome-assembly--contig:-NODE-438-length-11470-cov-7.598336_pt1 | contig 11470 bp, 9 predicted proteins | sample MGYA00243459_ERZ652885 | MGnify/ENA primary metagenome ERZ652885 (study PRJEB26926, sample SAMN06164570) | human gut metagenome | biome: ENVO:00009003; feature: ENVO:2100002; material: ENVO:00002003...
CAATTAATTTTGGATTTTGATTTATACTTTGTTTACTAGAATGTTGAAAAAAGAGTAGTAATATGTAGTAAATTCAATATTATTTCCTACCTTAGAGGCGGAAGAATATTATAAACTTTAATATCAAAGAATTATGAGTAAGTATAATACAAAAGGGTATTATGATGACCCTGAAGAAGATGATGAAGATTACTACTCTCCAACAGATTGGGATAAAGATCCTTTTGAATCTGATGAAGATTATGAAGATCGAATTCAAGATCAAGAAGATTATCTTGACAGCTTTAATTAAATTAAAAAATCTAAGGATATTGTAATTTCCGCTCTCTAATTTTAGAATTATGTAGCAGAGGTGATTACAATATTCTTTTTTATGTAGGTTTGATATGAAAATATCTATAGTTAATAGTTTGTCAATGATAAATTCTAGGCCTTTTATAAATTAGAATCTTATAAACTGCTTATTTTCTAATAGGTATTTTGAGTTTCATATGAGTCAATGTATAACATTTGCGGAAGGGTAAATAAATTAATATTAAATGTTTGATCTCAGATTGATATTATAGTATTTTTAGTTCTGAACAAATAATTGAATGTGTTTTTATGTTAAGAGTAATATTCTTGATTATTGGTATTTGTGTCATCATACTTGCTTTATCTTTTGTTTTTAAGAAACATGCAAGAACGATACTTTGGTCAAGTGCAATAACTTTATTCGCCGGTACTTTATTACTTATCGGAATTGGGGTTATAAATCCTATTGGTGAGGATAAAACCGGTTCTGTAGAATTTTGGGGTGCTATCATCACTTTAATTTCTGGAGCAGCTTTAGCTTTCTGTGCGGAGAAACTAAAAGAGAAAAATAATGGGAAAATAACCGAAGTGAAAAATGAAGCACTCATTGAGGTTTCTAAACAGAAGGAAAATCCCGTATGCAATGAAGGAGAGGTCGTTTTGCCGAAAATATTAGATACAGATACAGCCAGAAAAGTTTTTGCCAAGGCAATAGAAGCCGGATATATTACGGAATGTGGCAGCTTTTATAAATGGAATAATTCAAAGGTTCTTCTGGCATATATGTGTGGTAGGATATATTGTGGAGACAAACCGAATTATTCTAAAATAGAAGAAAAAACGTTCTGGAAATTCGGAAGACAAGATATGTTCCCAGATGCTGAATTAAAAGTTTTGTTTCAAATACAAGATTTGGGACAGTCAAGAGCTAATAGAAAAGATGCAATAGTCCCATTTAAATCTGAAGAAATAGATAAATTCTTTGAGTAGCAGGTGTGCTACTCTTTTTTTATTCATTATCAGTAAGTTGCGATTCTAATCCTAACTTCATCCTAATATCAGTCCTAACCTATCCTAATCTATCCTAACATCATCCTAACATGTTAGTCTAACTTATCCTAACTTTTAAGCCCCTAAGGACTTACTAAATTCGCAGTGGTTACGGACGATGTGCACAATCGTACCGTGACAAATAACCCGGCTTAAGATCCGAATGTGCATAAGGAAGTTTAAGCCATAAAACTGTAGAATATGGCTGAAGTTAAATTAGAAAAAACTCCGTGCGATCGAGAACTTATAGAAAAGATTCTCGCCATATTGGAAAAGCATGAAAAATTATTGCCGCAGTTTTTGTCAGACAAACATAAATTGTATGATAATAAAACTTTGATGGCAAAATTAGGGGTGAGAGAGAAGTATCTGAAGAAGTTGCGTGACAACGGTTATCTCGGCTACTCGCGTGAAGGTGATAAATACTGGTACACGCAGGAAGACGTTGACCGTTTTCTACGCCGATTCCATTATGAAGCTTTTGCTGTTGGCGATGAACTTCCTAAACAGGAAGGAGGTAGCTATGTTTGATACTCTTCATTTGACCAACATGCTTCGTTTGGAAGTGGAAAGTATTCCGGAAACAGGTCTTCCATTGGATGCCTTTCCGGACAAAATACAGGAGATTATCCTCAACCTTGCCAGATACGAAAATTTTAATGTGGAATATACTGCGTCTATTATTCTGTCCGCCGTTGCTACTGCAATAGGTAATTCTTGTCATATCCGTATAAAGGGAGAGTGGAAGACTTGCCCTTCCCTTTATATGATGTTGGTAGGTCGTCCCGGACTTGGAAAGACTCCTCCTCTAGGTTTTATTTATAAGCCGATAAATGAGTATGATGACCGGCTGCATGAGAAATATAACGAAGAATACGATGAATATGAGAGAGCCATGTCAGCAGGTAAGCACGGTACTGACGGGGAAGAGCGGTTGCTCAAAAAGCCTAATTTTATAACTACTGTCATTTATGATTCCACTCCTGAGGCGATGATGAATATTCATCAGCATAATCAGCGTGGGATAACATTGGTAGTCGATGAAATTCTGGCTTTGTTCAATTCTGTCAAAAGGTATAATAGCAAGAACAACCTTATTGAAGATTTGCTGACAGCTTATAGTGGACAGCCTTTAAAGATTATCCGCAAGTCAGAATCACGTCCTGTTCTAATCAAGAATCCATGTATAAATGTCATAGGTTCAGTACAGACAAATATGCTGCAGGAAGTCTTCCGTACAGAATTCCTTGCCAATGGGTTGCTTGATCGCTTTCTGTTTGTCTATCCTAAAAACCGGAAGATATCCGGATGGCGACGGGAAGAAAGAAATACACTTCGTCCTGACATCATGAATCAATGGAGGACAATAATCAACAGAGTTTTCAGCATCCCTTGTATTCTTGATGACAAAGGAACAACGGTAAATCCTCGTATCCTTACAATGTCTGATGATGCGGAAGAATGCTTTTATGAATGGTATAATGGAATAATTGATGCAGTAAATGCCATTGAGGACGATGCCGATGTTGAAAGCCGCAAGATGAAACTCAACGGGCATGTAGCCCGTCTTTCCCTATTGTTCCAGGTAATGAAATGGGCTACTGATAGTGGCGATATGCAATATGTCGAACAGGATTCCGTGGAATCAGCAATCCGTATGATTGATTATTATGAGGAAACATACCGGAGGATTCAGGAAACCATTGTCACAAACAGTATTGGTGAAACGAAGGAAGCCTGGCTCTCCCTGCTAGGAGAGAGGTTTACTTCTGGGGATGCAGTTATTGCCGGTAGAAAAGTTGATATGTCCAGACGATCTGTTTATTATGCGCTTGACCAATTGTGTCGGCTTCAGCACCCTCTTATAGAGAAGCTTCAGCATGGAGTTTATCGTAAACTTATGACAGAAAACACTGATGCACCTTGCACTATTGCACTTTCATCATGTCAAGATACTATGCAATCTTCTCAAAGTGCAAAAGTGCAGAGTGCAACAACACTAAAATCAGAGAACCATGGGTGAATACAGATTTCATTTACAGAAATACAAACCCGGAACCAAGACTACATGTCCGAGTTGTGGTAAAAGCCGATGTTTTGTCAGGTATATTGATGAATTGGGCAGCATTATCTTTCCAAACAATGTCGGTAAGTGTGATCATGAGAACAGTTGTGGCTATCACTATACGCCAAAGGAATATTTCAAAGATAATCCTGATAAATTGGAAATGAATGTGGATAATGGTAAGTCACTACTTTCAGCCTCTTATAAGTCTGTAGATAAAACATCCGTTTGTATTACTCCTTCGTATATTCCTTCATCTTATGTGTTAAGGAGTCAGTCACATTATTCAATAAACCCTTTGTATCAATATTTCTGTCGCGTATTTGGTGAAAGTGAAACAAACAGGTTATTTGACATGTATCGTATAGGAACATCTGCAAAATGGGGAGGTTCAACTGTTTTCTGGCAGATAGATATAAATGGACAAGTAAGAACAGGAAAGGTAATGTGCTATAATGCTGAGACAGGTCATCGGGTTAAAGAGCCTCAGGCTTTTGTTAGCTGGGCACATTCCGAGTTAAAGTTGCAGGATTTCCATTTGAAGCAGTGTTTGTACGGAGAACATCTTCTAAAAAAATCATCGTCTCCGGTAATGCTGGTAGAAAGTGAAAAGACTGCTGTTGTAATGAGCCATTTTATCCCCGATTATATATGGCTGGCAACAGGTGGAAAGAACGGTTGTTTCAACAGTGAAGCTATGCAGGTTCTCAAAGGAAGGGAAGTTGCTCTCATCCCTGATTTAGGAGCAACTGAACAATGGAAAGAAAAGTCTGCTTTGTTATCAGGAATATGCAAACGGGTTGTTGTGTCCAATGTCTTGGAATGTACATCAGATGAAGAGCAACGCAGCCAAGGATTGGATATTGCAGACTTCTTTTTGTATTCACCATCAAAGAGACAGATACTTCGTCAGATGATACAGCGTAATCCAGCATTGCAGTTGCTCATTGATGAATTTGATCTGGAACTTATTGAATAGTAAAGGAACTTGTTCCATGGATTTATAGAAAGTCCATAACACAATAAGGACTTTTTGCCTACAGGCAATAAAGTCTGGTCATTGTCTGGCATTACAGACTGGTTAAGGAGCAAGCTCCAATAATGAATAAACACATATTGGAAAGACATTTATGAATACAGATATAAAACAGGCCATGCATGTTGAAGCTGCGAAATCATTGAATGCAGCCGAGGCTAATGAAAACGAAAGACGTTGGAATGAAACAAAAATAGATAGGAAAAATGAGGATCCTACTAACCATTATGACAAGACTAGAATGAAGTTGAATTTTGAAATAGGTCCTGATGGAAAAATATATCCGTTGGGATATCATCCGAAATCTCTTGATGTCAGATTACAGGAAAGACTTTCTGAACTTGGATGGAAGCCATTTAAGCCTGACAGTAAGATTCAGCCGAATTGTTGTGCTCGATTCTTATTTGGCGGTAACCATGATCGTACACTTCAGATGGCTTTCGGCAGCCAGATTGTGAACCTGGAAAAGAATGCCGACAATAGTCATTTACGTAGATGTGAAGAAGTTGAGCTTTGGGCAAAGGACGTTTATGATTGGTGTTCTCGTCGCTATGGTAGGGAGAATATTATCGGATTTCAGGTTCATTTGGATGAAACTTCACCTCATATTCATGCTTTGATTGTGCCAGTGGGTGTACGCCCAAAAAGTGGACGCGAATGTGTCATGTGGTCTGCTAAATTTGGGAAAGACAGGTATGAATATGGAAAAACATTAAAGGATATGCATACTTCTTTGTATGAAGAGGTTGGAAGTAAATACGGTCTGGAACGTGGTGATAGTATTGAAGGTCGTAATGTAATGCATTTGAATAAACGTGATTATATCCGAAAGTTGACAAAAGAGGCAAAACAAGCGGAGAAGGCTGTTAAGGGATTGCAGACAATGATGAGAAAGTTGGAGTCGCAGATATCCAGCTCTCAATCACAACTTGAAGAAATTGACAAGTCTTTGGCTTCTGGTAAAATGCTTCTTCGAGAATATGACTTTCAAAAGGCTAGGATACAGAAACAGATTTCAGAGTATCAGATCAAACTTGAAGACAAGGTATGTAAGCTTCATGAAAAAGAACAAGTTTTGGGCAGATTAACCAAAGATCTTGAGATGGCAGGTTCCGTAATACAGCCATTCCGTAACCATAAAATTGATTTTGAACCGCCTCGTATTTCAGGAAAGGTACCTTTGTTTGGTACAGACAAGTGGATTGAAACTCAGAATCAAGAGATAGCTAAACAATTTACTTCTACAATTCGTAAATTAGAAACTCTTTATAGGAATGAAGCTGAACGCCAAGTAAAGGCTGCACAACATAATGTATTGGCAGACTATGGCGAACTTAATCAATTGAGAAGGGAAGTTAAGATGTTGTCTGAAAGTAATGATGGTTTGAAATCAACTTTGGAAACAATACTTGACCAATTGTCTGTTCCATCTTTCCGTTCTCAAATATTTGCCATTGCTGATGCGCTTTTAGGGGGAACACCGATTACTGTTTCTTCCGGTGGAGGAGGTTCTACTTCCGATCTTCCTTGGGATGGACGTAATCCGGATGAGGAGGAAGAGACATATCGTAGGAGATGTTTGTTGTTTGCGGTAGGTGTGGTAAAGAAACGGAATGGAATGAAAAGTTATAGAAGACGTTAGTCTATATAATTATGTTTGCTTGATACTTTCTACATTTATGTGTAAATTTGCACATAAATGTAGAAATGTTTTCTATGGAAAAGAAAGTATATAAAAACAGAATTCGTGTGGTGCTTGCAGATAAAATGGTTACAAAGACATATTTGGCAGAACAACTTGGAGTGTCAAAGATGACAATAAGTCGATGGTGTACCAATACGACACAACCGAGTGCTCCACAGTTGATTGAGATTTCTCAGATATTGCAGTGTGATTTGAAAGATTTATATGAACCATTTGAATAAACAGGAAAATGACGAAAAAGAAATATACATTTATTGATTTATTTGCGGGTATTGGTGGTTTTCATACAGCAATGCATTATGTCGGTGGCAAATGTGTTTTTGCCAGTGAATGGGACAAAAATGCACGTTTGTCTTATGAAGCAAATTATAAGAATATAGAACCTGAGCTTTTTCAAAAAGATAAAGATGGAAAGTATCTTTTTTTCAATGAAGATATAAATGATGCTATACCAAATGAGATTCCTGATTTTGATATTTGCTGCGGTGGATTCCCATGCCAACCTTTTTCTGTTGCTGGTTTAAAAAGAGGTTTTGAAGATACAAGAGGTACTTTGTTTTTTAGTATAGCTAATATTATCAAAGAGAAAATAAATGCAGGGTGTCCACCAAAGGTGTTGTTCTTAGAGAATGTGCGTGGATTAAAAACGCATGATAAAGGGAATACTCTTAAAGTTATATTGGCTACGCTTGAAGAATTAGGATATGGTTATTCATTTGAAGTTCTAAATGCAAAATATTTTGGAGTTCCTCAAAATAGAGAACGTCTATTTATTATTGCATGGTATAAAAAGCAGATAGATGTCGAGGCTTTTAAATTCCCATATGGAATTGCAGAGGATGGTTCTACAATATATGAAAAGGAGAAATTGAAAAATGGAACACTTTCAACCAAAGTTTCGGATATATTTGAACCATTAGCTACATTGGATTCACATTATACGATTAGTGATAGAATGTGGGAAGGACATCAAAAGAGGAAAGAACGAAACAGGCAGAACGGAAAGGGATTTGGCTATTCTTTATTTAATGCTGATAGTATTTATACAAGTACTATTTCTGCTAGATATTGGAAAGATGGAAGTGAAATACTTATTGACCAATCAGAAAAAGGGCTTAACCCTCGTGTGTTAACTCCTGTTGAAGCCGGACGATTACAGGGCTATCGTATTTTAGGTAATGGTTGGGAACATCCAGAATGTGCAAACAATTTTAATAACAATAGTTCAAACATTGAATTTAAAATTGTAGTATCACGTAAAGAAGCATATCGGCAATTTGGAAATAGCGTTGCTATTCCTGTTATTAAAAGGTTGGCCGAGGAAATAGTTAAACAATTGTTGTAATAAGATTATGAAAGATTTATTTTCGTTTTTGAATAATGCGTCTGATACTAGTGATTTTAAAGCTAAGTTGAGTGAAAGAGGAGGATTTATAACCTTTAGTAATTCTGGCAGACGTGGTGGAATTAAGTTCTTCCAAATAGGATTAGATAATATTTTGCAGACTTTAAAAGATATATTGAATCATATTGAAGTCTTTAAAAACTTGACAGAGTATGAGGAAACTCCTTGGAGAAATAATGGTTCTGAATATTTTACAGATCCGGTCGCAAACGCCAATTCTACTGTACAAACTAAACCATTGTTTTCAACATTAAGTAAAGTTGTAATGTGGGCTAATCAACCCAAATTAGATGATATTGATTCTGATACAGAGATTTGTCTTGACAAAGAAGCTATTGAAATAACAATAGCTAAATTAGAAGATGTTGCTGACAGTTTCAAACCATTAAAAAAGAGTCTTAATATTGCTGATGATAATAGTCGTCAGCAAATCTATTATGGTGCTCCAGGTACGGGAAAGTCTTACAGAATAAAAGAGCAATTGGAAGGTGTTTCGAAGGAAAATATTTTTAGAATTACATTTCATCCGGATAGTGATTATTCAACATTTGTTGGGGCATATAAACCAACAAGGAGTCAACGCCCATTATATGGATTATTTGGAAAAGAAACTGTAAGATTAAAGGATGGTGAGGATTTGAGTGAAGACATAATTACATATAAGTTCATTCCCCAGGCTTTCTTGAACGCTTATATGCAGGCATATAGAAGACCTGATGAAAACGTGTATCTTATCATAGAAGAGATCAACAGAGGAAATTGCGCTCAAATATTCGGTGATTTATTTCAATTGCTTGACAGGGATGAATACGGGGTTTCTGAATACACAATTAAAGCAGATGCCGATTTGAAGGCTTTTCTTGAAGATGAAATGGGTGAAGATAATGATGCTATTAAAGATGGAGAACTTTGTTTGCCTTCAAACCTTTATATCTATGCCACAATGAATACTTCCGACCAATCCTTATTTCCTATTGACAGTGCGTTCAAAAGACGTTGGGATTGGGAATACGAGCCAATCAAATATAAAAATACTAATTGGGTGATTGATATTCAAGGAGAAACTTATTCGTGGGTATCTTTTCAGAAAGAAATAAACAGGCGTATTTTTGAATCAACGAGTTCTGAAGACAAGATGCTTGGTGACTATTTTGTTAATCCGAGCAATGGAATAATCACTGAAAAAATGTTGTTAAATAAGATTCTGTTCTATCTATGGAATGATGTCTGCAAAGATGGTGAGGGAGATATTTTCAAGGTTAGTGATACAGAGGATGTTTCTTTTTCTGAATTATATGGTGATGGAGGAAAACAGAAACTTGTTGGTATGATGAATTATCTTGGAGTGGAACTTGTACAAGAAGACATAGACGAAGATGATGACAACGAGGTCGAAGACAGTGACAAAAAAGATAATACAAGATATTCTATTAACGGTGAAGTTGCAGACGAAAATGGTAAAGCATGGGGAAAAGGTGCATTAGTAAGGCGTGCCGTCGAGATTTATTGCAATAATAACGCCCAAGATACTGCGGCTCAAATACGAGATATTTGGATGTCTGCGAATTTTGTAATACCTCATATAGTAGAAACAGATGAAGATCGTGAACAACGTATAAATAACTCAGATGACCCTAAAGCAAAAGGAAGATCAAAAGAAATAAAATTACCTAACGGTGAATCTTTACATGTATCTACACAAGTAGGAGATGGTAAAAAACGTAAGGGTTTTACAGATTTTCTTTCAAAGATCAAATCCAAACCAGAATGGGGGATTGATATTCAGGAGTTATAATTATGTTATTATTCATAGAAGGCTACCCATATAATCTGAATGATATTGTCAGAGATAACCTGACAGTCAGAGATGTGCTCAAAGATGTTGTGTCTGTTCCTGTAAAAGAAGACCAATATTCCTTTGGGTATGTAGGGTATTGTTATAGTAAAGCTGCAAAGGATGTTATTTTCTTTTTGCCCAAGGTCGTTTTGACAGGTGAGCAGAATGAAGAAAGTGGTGATGATACCATCTTTGGTGCATCCCCTCGGGAAATTATTGATTTTGAATCAGAAAAAATAAAATCAAAATTTACAGAGGAGGGCTGTAAAGAATATAAAGAGTTTCTTTCTATGCTTTCAATCTGGGTATATAGAACTATAAGTGTATATAAACAGACACATGATGACAATATACTTGAGAGTAAGGATTATCAAACGGAAAGCCGAGGCAGAAAACAAAAGCATAATACCTTGCTTGATGTGATTATAGCACTTAGAGACTTCAACAGAAATAATCAAGATTATTTCACGTTCATTGCCAAGAACGTACATTCCGGATATAACAGAATTAATTGGAGCAAGACTATTGCATCATCACAGGCTTTTATTCAAAATGGAACACCTGTTTACGTTGATCCGGTAAACAGGAAGAAAATGGTTAATTTTGATGAGGAACTGTTGGTTATTTATTTCTCTATATTGAATTATATATGTGAAACACACGGCTTTTCTTTTGAAATAAACATACATTACCAGCTTATAAGTCCTGAAAAGCTAAAGAATACATACATAAAGAAAAATTTGGGGTGCAGACGGCTGAAACAGATTAAATACAAATACTTTTCGGATAAGGCTTTAAGAATATGGGATTTGTGTTATGCTTTCTTTGATAGGGAGTATAAAATATCCATGAATAGACAGGCAGAAGACTTTTTGCTTGCCAAGGATTTCGATCACATTTTTGAAGTGATGATTGATACTCTTGTCGGAGGTAATGATAAGCAGGAACTGCCTAAGGAGTTGACTGAACAGAAAGACGGGAAATTGGTTGACCATATGTTTATAGGACAGGGGCTTATTGAGCAGTCTGACTTGCCTGCAGACCTGACTTACTACATAGGTGACAGCAAATATTATAAGCGTTCCAAAAACGACAGGACATTGCTCGGTGAAAAGTCTGTTTACAAGCAATATACTTATGCGAGAAATGTCATACAATGGAATATGAACCTGTTTTTGGACGGTGATATAAAAGGTGAGCATCCGCAGTTAAGGGATACGTTGACAGAGGGATATAATCCTATTCCTAACTTTTTCATCAGTGCAAGAATCCCGAATAGACGAAGTGGTGGAGCCAGATTCTTGTCGTTTGATGATAGGGAACTGAAGTCTCAAGAAGGTGGTGTCCAGTTGAACCGCCAGTTTGAAAACAGGTTGTTTGACCGTGATACTCTTTTGTTGTGTCATTATGATGTGAATTTCTTATATATAGTATCGTTGTATGGTCGTAATAACAAAAGCTCTCAGACTGCATGGAGAGAATATGTACGTAAGGAATTCAGAAGTAAGATTCAAGATACTCTAAACAGACTATACACATTCAGAACTTTACAGCCGCGTGACGGTATGGACTGTTATCAGTTTATCCAGGATAATTTTCAGCGCTTGAACGGAAAACTGTATCGCCCGAAGACTGATAGTAATTATTTGGTTCTTGCTTTGATGAAAGATGAAGATAGCGGTATATGGAAATCACTTGGTATTAAATCTGAAACTGTCGGAAAGGAGATTATTCAAAACAAAGAATTATTAGATACATTGCATACCCATTTCTATGTTAGTAATCCTTTCATGCTTGATAATGAATTCCAAATTGAAGGCGTTGATAATGTCGGCACTCTTGATAGGAAGACGAAGCCTGAAATTAAGAACATATTGACAGGGTTTGTAAGAAAGTCTGATACTGATTATGGCGTTTTTTCAGTGCATCAGTCAAAGACATACACGATGGAGAAGATACCCACATCTGTCAATATTATGGATATAGAATATTTCTTGCCTATGCTTGCCGGAGCAATTGATGGGTATTATAACTGTCTCTTATACACATCTCCGAGCCCACGAGACTCCTGAGCATCT
>ENA-OYCX01000441-OYCX01000441.1-human-gut-metagenome-genome-assembly--contig:-NODE-441-length-11355-cov-6.071504_pt1 | contig 11355 bp, 13 predicted proteins | sample MGYA00243459_ERZ652885 | MGnify/ENA primary metagenome ERZ652885 (study PRJEB26926, sample SAMN06164570) | human gut metagenome | biome: ENVO:00009003; feature: ENVO:2100002; material: ENVO:00002003...
ATACGAGATGCTCAGGAGTCTCGTGGGCTCGGAGATGTGTATAAGAGACAGGAGGAGAAATGCTGATCAAGTTTGGCTTGTCACTCACTTTTCCCCATCTTTGACATAGTCTTAGATAGGATGCGCCTCGGAAAACTGGGCCCAAGTTTCCATTTTTCTCTCGGCTTTCCCTATCTTTGCAGAAGATAGGATTCGGTTTGGCAATCTTTTGGGTGCAAGTCCGCACGATTGCCCTCACATTTCACTATCTTTATCAGGAAACATTCACTTAAAAATTTTAGGAAATGGCTACGATTCAAACTTTGTATCTGGGCGATCTGCGGACCGAAATCACGCACGTCCAGTCCGGTAACCGGGTTATCACTGACGCTCCGACCGACAACAACGGCAAAGGCGAATACATCTCTCCGACGGACATGGTTGCTGCAGCTCTGGGAAGTTGTATGCTGACCCTGATGGGGATAGCCGCTCGTCGGCTCGAAATCGACCTGAAGGGAACGCGTGTGGAGATCCAGAAAGTCATGGCCGCCGAACCGCGCCGCATCGCCGAGATCCGGCTCGATTTCTACCTGCCGGGCGATTACAGCGACAAAGACAAGAAAATCCTGCAAGGCGCGGCCGAAACCTGTCCCGTCGGCAAATCGCTCCATCCCGACATCCGGCAGGCGGTCACCTGGCATTACGGCAGTGCGAAATAACGGGGCCGGGAAGATACGGCGGCGACTGTCAAGGGCATCTTCCACCGCGACGTGCGCGACGAAGCCCGAATGCGGTTTGTTTTATTTGATTGCAAATAAAATGTATTTTATTTGGTAATCAACAAAGAAATGTTTAATTTCGGATCAGGAGGAAAACTTCTTCCGGCCCTGTTCCGGGAATTTTCAGAACTCTCGGAACAGGGTTCGACCGAAAACCCTGAAATTAATCCGTTATGAAACATTTCAGACTTTTTTCACTGTTCTTCGGTTGCTGGCTATTAGCTAGTTGTACGGCCGATCCGGGCACGGATTGTCCTTAAAAAAACAGGACAGGGGCAATAGCGTATAAAACGCACGGAGATAGTGTTTTAACGAGATTGTTCCGGAGGTAAGAAAGCGGTTCAGCCGCATGAAAAGGCAAAGTTCGGAAAGAGTTGCGTTACCAGATCGTTACCGCAGCTTTTTCCGGACTTCGTTTTTAATGGTTTGTTTTTCAGTTTCTTGCGCCAGATTTCACAACAACAAATAACTCTAACGAACGTATTAACAATAAAGTTTTTAGAGTTATGGCAAGAAGCACTTTCAAGGTTCTGTTCTATCTGAAACGACAGGCCGAACAGAACGGCAAAGCGCCCATCATGGGACGCATCACCATCAACGGAACCATCTCGCAGTTCAGTTGCAAACTGTCTGTTCCACTCAAACTGTGGGATACCAAAGCCAACAAAGCTACAGGCAGAAGCGTCGTAGCCCAGCGGATCAACGAGAAACTGGAGAATATCAAGACCAACATCGGCAAACAGTACCAGCGTATCTGTGATCGGGATTCTTACGTCACGGCAGAGAGGGTCAGGAATGCCTGGTTGGGATTCGGGGACGGGTATCAACTCCTGTTGCAAACCTTCGACGATTACCTGAAAGAGTTCGCCGAGAAGCGCGTCGGCAAAGACCGTGCAGAGGGAACCCTCGTGAACTACACCCGTTCCCGCCGTTATCTGGCCGCATTTCTGCAATACGAATACAAGCTGGAGGATATCCCTTTCCGAGAGTTGAAGCGTGAATTTATCGAAAAGTATGTGATTTATCTCTCGGCCGTCCGTCATATGCTTCCCGGCAGTATCCATACTCCGCTCAAGAAGCTGAAGCTGATGACCTATACCGCTTTCAAGAACGGCTGGATCACCTCCGATCCGTTTGCAGGATTCCATATCAACGTCACCTACCGCGACCGACGTTTCCTTTCCGAATCGGAACTGCAGGCCGTGATGAGGGTCTATGTTCCCAATTACAAGACAGCCATCGTCCGGGACATATTCGTGTTTTGCTGTTTCACGGGGCTTGCCTATGCCGATGTGAAGAAACTCACCCATAACGATATTCATACGGATGAACAGGGGGATCTGTGGATCGTGGACCATCGACAAAAGACAGGAACGCAGTTTCGGGTCAAGCTGCTGCCGGTGGCCAAACGGCTCGTTGAGAAGTACAGACACTTGCACTTGCCGGGAGGCTGCGTGTTTCCGGTCAAAAATCGTAAATCCATGAATATGTCCCTACGGCACGTGGCACGCCATGCCGGATTGTCGTTCAATCCGACGATGCACGAGGCAAGGCACACTTTTTCGACCACGGTCACCCTCTCGCAGGGTGTTCCCCTGGAGACGGTCAGCAAGATGCTCGGACACAAACACATCACCACCACACAGATTTACGCCAAAATCACCAACGACAAGATCGGTCATGATATGGATGCCCTGAGCCAAAAGATCGCTGAAAAATTTCCGATAGCATAACCCGAAAAGGAGAACTGACTATGAAGAAACAGATAGAAGATCTCGGTTCTATTGAGATAACCGATAACGACTACGGGCCTTGTACGGTTGCAGTCCGACTGGTCGATGGCAATGTCTGGATGACACAGAGCCAAATCGCACGGCTATTCGGCGTGTATGAGGCCACGGTGCAAAACAATCTGCGGGCGGCATGCAGAGGCGGAATGTTACGGGAAGGGAAAGTCTCACTTCTACATAAACAAAACCAAAGGACGACTTTGAATTTGCCGTCCTTTGGTTTACAATTTCAGGTGGTCATTGAAATATGTCTTAAATTACAGCTATTAATTTATGCTTTTTCGATATCAAATTTTCATATTTTCCCCAGTCAATTCGCTCATTGATATATCGGAAATGGATAGATCTTTTACCTGCGATATCGCGACCGGCGAAATGAAACTCCGCTATCAGTTTTTTTTGTTCGGAATATACACGTACGATCAGTTCATCCAGTCCCGAAACTTTTTCTGTATTAATTTTATACGATATAGAAGAAGCTAATCTTGTTGATGGCCTCAAAATTCTGTTACGTTCGACAATAGCCATAATCATTCTTCTTTTTTTATGTTAAAACGTACTTCTATGGGTTTTGTAACCTCTTCTTTGGTAATGGATTGAATAAAATCATCCTTAGATAGTTGGGGATTATGCCATCTGTCATAATAAATTTGAGTCTTTTTATATTTCGTATCTGATGTAATAGGCTGCATTATACGGCTTTCTGTATATCCTTGAAAAACATAATTATCACTAATTGAAACTTGTGTTCCTTGGGCAATAAAGCCGTTTACCCCCAATTTCATTTCATTATAGAAATGTTGCAAGTATAAATCAGCTTGGTGTAAATCGGTTCTTTTATGCAAATTGAGCTGTAATGCCGTCGAAAGACCATTGTCCGATCCGTTATGATAATATACTATGATGGCATCAGAAACACGCCATTGTTCTTTGTCCAATACAAGTGCAGTAGGAAAAATAAGTACAGAAAAATCCTTTAATCCTTTGGGAACATTTATTTGGTATAATTGTGAAATGAATTTACATTGATAACCATCCTTATCTCCCTCTGAATATCTAAAGTTTAACGATAAAGTGCTGGATTCTTGAAATCTGTCTGCAAGACGGACTGGGCTTGTTGCTAAGCGATATTTACTCAAAACATTATCCATGTAATTCTGTTTTGCCTGATTAAACAAACTATCAGATTTCACCGCAAAGGGTTTGAGATAGTTTATAAACTGGCCATATTCTGTTTGAGAAAACTCGCCTGCCTTTTTCGCAATAGTTTCTTCATATTCCTTTTCTTTTCTCGCTTTTTCAGCCTTTTCTTGTTCGATTTGCTTTTTCTCAGCATTCATTCGGACTTCATCCTCTTTTATTACAAAACAGAGAGTATAATCGGGTTCAAAAACTTCGCCCCTCCATAAGGATGAGCCGAAACATGCGGTATGAAAATCGTAAATGAAAAAGTATGCGATTTCATTGAACCAGTATGGCTCATTGGAAAAAATATCGCCGTTCTGAGTGAGTTGACAGTAAAATTTATTTTCTTTTTGGGGTTGAAGACAATAGTATCGGCCTGCATATTGATAGTTATGTTGGGCTAGTGAATCGGAAAATTTAGCAACCTCCCTGATATCATCTATCGTGCGTTCACCCCAATCTCCGGTAGAATAATCATAATCCGTATATCCGACATAAATACCTTTATAAAAATATTGCGTACGAATATATTTGTTATCTATTCCGTGAAGCCACGTATCGATAACAGAAGGAGAGCCATGTTGATTTCCAGCTATTATGCGCCCGTCAGGGGTTCGCATCCAAAAATCAAGAGAATCCAACTCTCCCTGTGTAAAATGAGCATTTAATTTTAATTCTTTATAGGAATCTTTATATCGTACTCGGTAAATTCCATGCTTTAGACCTTGCTTATAGCTTGTTTCTTCATGAAACCCATACCAATCAGTTTTCCATAATCCGGTTTTCATATCATCAGTATATCTGCCGGACATAGACTTTTTTCCGTCTGCTGATTTATATGAAAAATTCCCTTCGAAAATTCGAGTCAATCCATCTTCTTTATAAGTATAATTTGCAGAACCATCTTCAAAAGAGCCATTGTATGTTTTTAATTGAGCCGAAGCGACTCCAATATTGAACAAGGTGAAAACTAATAGTAATCGTTTCATAGTAACTATTTTAATTGGGTTAATAATTCCAATTCTTAGTTACCATTCAACTCCTAAATGGTGTTTGCTATAACTACAAAAAGAAAAGTGTGGAGCTGATTTCGTTTATCGAGTGGATGGTTGTGGAAAGACCGATAACAACAATAAACGACGCAATACCCCACACTTGAATAGATATGGGGTATAGATACGCAGAACGCGTCCCTGCCATAATCTAAACAAGAAATGAGTGCTGTTCGTTGTCCCGTTGTTATTGAAAAACTTCCACATTTTCCACTCAGGACAGTGCGAAAACACTTTCAATATGTCTGCCAAGTGCATTGCTGCACAAGACGTTGTAAAGATAGGAAATAATTCGCGAACAAACAAACACTCATTGGTGGAGTATTGCCGATGTATAATACATTCTTTGAGCGGCATTTGCACCTAAATTATAATAGTAGGAGCAGTAATAAACCCGGGATACATAGGGCTGAATATCCTATGCGTCCCGGGTTTGTTGTGCTTGGCCCATTTGTAAGGGTTAAAACGGTTCTTCGACAGACTGTAAATTTCTGTGAAGGATTTTCCGTATTCCGCTCTCGGGATAGAGAAATACCCGTCCGCTGATAACGGTAAAGGGAATCTGTCGTGTATCACGCAGGGTTTGGAGTGTGCGCGGCGAGATGTGCAGATAGCGGCAGACCTCCTCACCCGTGAGGTAACGTTCATTCAGGATCGAGGGACGATAGTTGTCCCTGGCCTGTTGCAACGCCTGTTTCGCCTCGGATAGTTGTGCGAGCGCGGTTTTCACCTCCTCGCTCTCGCTGTTCAGATAGTCGAGCATGGCTATTGGTTTTTGACGGTTCTACGTTCGAGATAGTCGGCCAGGTCACGCTCCCGGTAAAAGAACTTGCCGCCGATACGGGTATAGGGCAAAATACCTTTATCCCGATAGCTTTGCAGGGTGCGTTTGGTAATGTTCAATACCCGGCAGACATCAGCACTGTCCATATACCCGTCTGAGGTCTGCGGATCGAACCGGCGGCGTACCTGCAAGGCAAGGGCGGATAACTCTTTCAGCTGGTCGAGAAGAACCGTTCATGTCTTCTCCCCGATGCATATTATCTTTTCCATCGTTTTATCGTTTTTTCGGTTCAACAATCGGTTTGTCTGTATGTGCGATCGGGTGATTTTCACTCATCGCGGATTCGGTGCGCCCGGTTTTTCATTGTAGTGCGTTTTTGTGTGTTTCAACCGCCCTTGCAGGACGGTCTGCCTACTCTTAACGCCTACGATATACGGCAAGTTGTACGATCGTATGGAGGTGGCAGTGGTTGGCTTCGCCATGGCAGCGGTTGGCTCCGGTGTCTTGCACAATTTATACTCGGGTAGCAACAGATGGCAATGGAACGCAAGATCCGACAGGGACGCAACAACCCGCAGCGGGCAGCGTTGTTTGAGTAAACAGACGTAAATCGCACAGCCATGAACATCCATTTCGCAGCACATCCGAATGTCGGATACCGCCCCCGCTGAACTGCAACGCTGCAGTATTGCAATCTGGTAACGTCCGTAGTCTGGAGCGTTACAACCCGATCCGTTCGGGTAACTGTTAAGGCTTATCCATCCCTGCCCGACAACTGAACTTCACGAGTTTCTCTCCAATACTCTGGCGTGTATATCAGGAGTGGTCTTCCCGTATTTATCGGTCTTCTCCCCTGCCGATTCCGTGCGACGAGGCGTTGGCGCGAGGTCCGACACGCCGCGTTCGAGTCTGACAATCCGGCGTCGGCATTTTCTGAAGCCTTAAGGAGCAAGGTTGTATCCGGAGGCCCTCAAAACCTCCTCTCGGAGTTTTCTCGGACGCTCCGGCAACCTTGCCCTGCGGGGCAGTCCCGTTCGGCAGACTCCCTGTGGTCGCACACCGAACCATCTCCCGCTCCCGTCGGTCGCAGGGGATTCGGGACTCTCGGCATCTCGGATGCCGCCAACCGGCTCCCTCTCGGTCGCCCGGCCCCAAAGCCTAATCTCATAAGCGGGAAGAAAGGAGGTACGGATTATGGCAGATAACAAAATGGTTCACCGCAACCAAGGCGGGAGACCGCCCAAAGCCATCGCCGAGAAACGCACCGCAGAGGTCAAATTCCATGTTACGCCCGACATGAAACGAAGGCTGCAAAACGAAGCGATCATCGCCGGGACGGATCTTGCCACCTACTGCCGGGAAAAGGTACTTACGGGGCAATCGCCACGACATATTCCTCCCGCGATACTTGCTGCCGTAGCCGAACTGGCTCGACAGGGGAACAACCTGAACCAGTTGGCACGGATTGCCAACACACAAAAGGGAATGAAGGGCATTGTCATGCGTCTTATCGGACTGATCGAGTTTTACGAACGGTTGGCCGCAGAGATACGAAGCTACTTTAAGCGATAAGAGTTTAAGTTTAGGACAGCGAAAAGATGATAGCAAAGATCGTAACGGGTAAGTCGTTCGGCGGAGCCGTACGCTACCTCCTCGAAAAAAGCGGTCACGCCCGTATGATAGACAGCGACGGAGTGGAGTTGTTTAATATCCGTTCCCTAATCGACAGTTTCAATTTCCAGCGCAAGGCCCGGCCGGAGAAGACCGAGGTCGTGGGTCATATATCCCTTGCGTTCCACAAAGACGACACGCCGAGGCTTACGGACGGATTTATGGCAGGTCTTGCACGCGAATATATGCAGCGTATGGGAATCACCGACACGCAGTACATCGTGGTGCGGCATACCGACACGGAGCATCCCCACCTGCATATCCTTTACAACCGGGTAAAGTACGATACGAAACTGGTGCGGAGCCATAACGAAAGGATCCGGAGCGTAGCGGTCTGCAAGGCCATGAAACAGAAATACGGCCTTACCTTCTCCGAGGGAAAAGAGAACGTAAAGATCGAGCGGCTACATAATCCCGACAAAGTAAAATACGCCGTTTACGAAGCGGTAAAAGCGATACTGCCGTATTGTGTCTCCTTGCCGGAACTCGCGGAACGATTGCAGGACATAGGTATTGAAACGACGTTTATTCACCGAGGTGGTGATCCGGCCAAAGGAATACAAGGCATAACCTTTACTAAAGAGAATTTAACTTTCAAGGCCTCTCAGGTAGATCGGAAGTTCAGTTATGCCAACCTCTGTAAAATTATTGAAGCGAACCGAGCAGAACGGGAAAGGCAGGAAATAGAACGGCATAAACAGGAACATTCCACCCGGAACCCGATCATATTTGGTGTACGGCTAACAGATGAGTATGTAGAACAAATAAAGGACGGGCAACCGGTTTATCTCGAAGGAATGCAGTATGAAAGGAAAACGTTCGACGGTTATCTGGTCATGGATGACAACCTGACGAGAGGACGAGCCTACGTCGGACACGACCCGCGCGAGTGGGTCGTGTACGGCAAATACGCCATGCGTCGCATGGACAGGGACTTGATAAAGGACGGTTTTGTCGTTCGTGCCCTCGTTCAATGGTGGGGAGGACACGGGCAAACCGCAAGGCCCTACCTCTGGAAAGAGAATCCCTCGGACGAAACCTATAAGCAGGAGTGGAGCGATCCGAGAAAACCCCGAACGCCCCGACACGATACAAAACAGGGAAAGATCGTGTCATCCCCCAAAAAATCTAAAGGCCCGAAGCTATAACGGGAGGCCGGGAACGAAATCCCCATTCCACCCGAACGCAAAGGTGTGGATCGAGGGGATAAGCTGCAAGGCTATACAAAGCGTCCCTCACGGGTCGGCCTTGCAGCTTGTCCCTCCGATCCCATGGGCTGGTCGCTACCGGATGGAATGGGGCAGTGTGCGGAATGAGTAAGGGAAGGATGGTTTTATGAACGTCAAAAATGAGATTGTCGATGCAAGAAAAGGATCTTATCGATTGTTTCTGTCGTTTTTTTAACTACCTTTACAGCAGTTATTTGAAGTTGTGATTACTAACGCAAGCAGCGGAAAAGAGAACCGTTGCCTTTTCGTTACCTCTCCTTCAATAAAAAATGCAACAGCCCAATTCCTCAGACTGTTGCATCGTTTCAAGGGTGCTCCGTTACGGAGCCGGGGCCTTTCGGTGAAAACCCTCCGACTGCTGAAAATCCGCATGCAGTCCCTGTCGAACAGGCTCTCGAAGAGTTGCAATCCGTCCTCGAAGAGATCGATATTCCCGCGGAAGATGGCGCTGTCACCCGCAGCGGCGGCATACGGCGTGTGAAAAACGTGACGACGGTTTCTCCCGAAGCGTTAAGTCCCGGCGGTACCCGCAGCGAAGCCACGGCCGACGTGGAGGATCTGCTCTACATCGTCAATTTCGAGAACGAGGCGGGCTATGCCATTCTGGGGGCCGACGACCGGTTGGAGCCGGTCTATGCGGTTGTCGATGAAGGAAGCCTCACGACCGAAGATTTCCGGTATGCCGTAACGGTTACTCCCGAGCAGGCCGAAGCGGACGGTGAATTGGTATTCCCCCTGCAAATGGTTGCACAGGCCGCGATCATTGGAATCGAAAATGCCGATATAGATGCTGATGGAGGAGTCGCACCTATGAGCGACGACGGGCGTCACACGGGGGATTTAGGAGGCAATGTTTTAAGAGAGGAATACACTCCGTTCGTTGTTCAAGAAAGGATAGGACCGCTGATTCCGGTAAAATGGGGGCAGGGGGCACCGTATAATGTTTGTTGTCCTTTGGTCCATGGACAATCTCCTGTTGCTGGTTGCGGAGCCATTGCTGCCGCACAAGTAATGGTATCGAATTATTGGAATTATGGATACGCTCCGAAATCAATAGGAAAAACTGCGATCGATTGGACTTTGATAAGACGAACCATATTGAGTCCAAAACTTGTATCTTCAGGAATAAATGGAATGCCAAGTCCTGAAGGTTACGCAGTGGCTATGCTAATCGCTGCTGTGGGAATAGATATTGACACTGAATATGGCTTGGAAGAGAGCATGGCATATGCTTATGATTTACAAGGTTTTTTAATCCGTATGCCCTCCAAAAATGTCACTTACGAAACATATAAGAACAGTTGTGTGCGAAATATGTTACATGACCAACAAAAAGCAACCATTATGAGGGGAGTTCATATAGAGAATGGCGAAAAAAAGGCACATTTTTGGAATTTGGATGGATGGCTCTATCGTACAAGATACATAAAAACATATTACCGTAATGGTACTGTTTCTCAAAGAGGACCTTTCGGACAAACTCTTGTCCATTGCAATTTCGGGTGGGAAGGAGTTGCAGACGGATATTATTACGATGGAATATTCGATTTGAGCAAAGGTCCGGTTATGCCGGAAGATTCGGATGCCGGTACTCCAGCTTCTAGATATTACAAAGATTTAAGTATATTTACTTATACGTTAGTATTATGAATATTGGAAAAATAATCTGCCTGTTATTGATAATCCCGTTGTGCTGCGGATGTAACGAACACGAAACATCTTCTGCCCCTTCATTTCGACAATGCTTTATCGAAGTTTATTACAGCGGAGGTTTAGAATTACCAATGCTCCAAACCGGGTATTTTGGAACACAACCTACCGTTCCGCCACAAAATTTACAAACAGGATTTGTCATAACTCCGAATTACTCACACAATAACATGTGTGATTCGTTCTCCGATCCGGAAGAGTTTCTGCGATTAGCAACACGCAACGATGATACGTCATTCAATCAATGGGTTCCGGACCATCTCTGTCTTCGCACCCCTGCTTTTGCTAATAATTTCCGAGAGCTGCATGTTGTGAGTAATGCCGATTGGGACGAAGAGCATCCTGCCGGTAGTCTGCTGGATGATATTCTACTTGTGCGACTTTATTCCTATGCCAATTTTATTCACGAAGGATATCCCGGGAAAAACGACAATACGTTTCTATCCAAAAGGAAGTATTTGTCTGTAATTAAAAAGTTAATGTCGGAGCTGACGCCTGCGGATATGGAAATGATTTACTGTTGTGAAGTCAACGATTTTTCCACTGATACATTATATCCCGTGATTGTTTTCACCAGCGCCCCGACGCTCGAAAAAGAGCATACATTGACACTTCGCTGGACGACCGTCGAGGGCGATGTCAAGACTGCCTCGGTCACCTGCACGCCGGAGGTCGATCCTGCGTTGCAATAAATAGCCGACAGGAACAGCATAATATAAGGTCGAACTTCAATACGGGCTAAAATTCTTGCCGCTCCAGTCCTGTTTCGCAAGAAAGACGCTCTAGACAAACGTTTGATCCATTGCAATTTCGGATGGGGAGGGACAGCCAACGGGTATTATTACTACGGAGCTTTCGATCTGCGCAACGGACCGGAGGCCGGTTATGACGGTGAGGACACGAGTTCGTCCAGCGACAAGTATTACGATATGGAATTGATAGTCACTTACACCAATTGTCCTTAAAAAACGTATGATTATGACACGAAAAAACTTGATATTATTGTTGTTCTCACTCCTGACACTGAACTCCTGCAACAAACATGAAGGTCCGGAGTTGAGGTTTTGCGAGAACTACATCCAAAACTATTGTCAGGGGGATTTGGTATTGCTGTCACGAAGTCCGGACCGCCCCTGTCTCTTATACACATCTCCGAGCCCACGAGACTCCTGAGCA
>ENA-OYCX01000481-OYCX01000481.1-human-gut-metagenome-genome-assembly--contig:-NODE-481-length-10555-cov-3.903524_pt1 | contig 10555 bp, 8 predicted proteins | sample MGYA00243459_ERZ652885 | MGnify/ENA primary metagenome ERZ652885 (study PRJEB26926, sample SAMN06164570) | human gut metagenome | biome: ENVO:00009003; feature: ENVO:2100002; material: ENVO:00002003...
TAATAATCAATTTCTCCAAAAATCTGATTTGGTCTGCAAAGTAAGCGTTTTTTTTTGGATATTTCAAATTTAATTTTTTAATAATTTCCAGAGCCTTAGAATATCTTTGCTGTTTAACGTATATTTTGGCCAATGTTTCGGTAAAATAGCTTTCATCTTCTATATCTTCCTCCGCTTCCGGTTCATCCTCTTCGGGCATTTCCTTTTTCACCGGCACTTCCTCTTTTATCCCTAATTGAGGTAATAAAGGTTCCTCTGCAGACTTTTCAATGAAATCATCTATCAGACTCTGGCCTTTCATCCGAGGAATACCATCATCGGACGGATGTTCTTCTTCATGTAATAAGAAAGAAGTATAATCGGCTGTTACATCCATAGGCAACTCCACGGCAGCAGAGTCCTCGGGTAAAGAAGACAGAAAAGCATCTATCAATGAAAGAGTACGGTCCAATCCGCCTTCCTCCTTAGGCTTCTCTTGCTTGTCAAGAGGAGAAATGATAAAACGCTCCCCTTCTATCAGATAAAAAAGAACTTTGCGATCGGCCACATACAATGCAGCCTTACGCAATTCTTCACCGAATGTTATATCATGCAGTAAAAACAGATTCTTCAGATAAAGCAACCTCACCGTCTGAAAATACGGATAACGCGCAAGCAACGTACGCAGCTCGTATAGTGTATCCCGATTTAATAATTCAGGATGGGTTATCCATTCATATAATTGCTGTTGTGTCATGACGGAAAAGGGCTCACTACCAGTTTGCCACGGTAGCATTGAATATTTGCTCTACAATTTCTTTAATCATCTGGGTTACTAATTCATCCTGTACAGCACTCAACTGCTGATTAGCGTTGTATTCTCGGCTAGCCGAGAATTGTTGACCATTCATATTCTCTGTCGGATTGGAATTGTTGACAAAGTTCACCCTAACCGTCATACGCAATTCCACCATGCTGGAATAACCGTCAGAACCAATTCCTTTATTCAAAGCATCATAATTGGTTATTTCCCCTGACAATTGCAGGTCACCTCCACGCTTGGCTTGCTTCAACCGGGTCTGCTGCATATAAATATCCTGCAATGCCGTATTGAACATGCTCTCCATCGGTCCCCACACAAAACCTGCCGAACGGTTCGGGAAGTTTTCGAACGAAATAGTCTTTACCTTAGTATAGTCTATAGACGATCCGTTAAACTTATAAGAGATGGAACAAGCAGTTACTATTCCCGCCAGTACCATCAACACACCAACTACTTTCAATTGTTTAATCCAAACCATATTCTTTTATTTTTCTATAAAGTGTGCGCTCTGAAATATTCAAATCTTTTGCCGCATTCTTTCGTTTTCCATGATGACGGTCGAGCGCCTTACGTATCATTTCTTTTTCCACTTCATCCAATGACAGTGTCGCTTCTTCCACAAATTCCTCCGTGTCCTGAATATCATCTACTACAGGATGCACGGATTTAGCGGCAGAGATAATGGTAGGTGTAGCAGGCACTACTGTAGCGACCAAATTCCGTTGAGGTTCTTGATAATAAGAAACTGCTGTAGTAGCCGGTGGCGGAACAGGTTGCGCTCCACGTTCCGACATCAAGGTGTTTACCAATTTCTTCAACTCAGTTACATCACGCCGCATATCAAACAGCACCTGATACAGAATCTCGCGCTCACTTTCAAAAGCCTTCCCCGCACTTGCTTTCACACCAAATAAAGCGGGTAAACCGGAGTTTACACGTTGTTCCGGTAAATAATTTCTCAAAATTTCCGCCGTAATGTCGCGATTGGTTTCAATAATAGATATCTGTTCTGTAATATTCTTCAACTGGCGTACATTACCGGGCCATGGGTAAGCCAACAACAAGGCTTTTGCATCTTCTGTCAGCTGAATGGCCGGCATACGGTACTTCTCAGCAAAATCCGATGCAAATTTGCGGAAAAGTAATGTTATATCATCTCCACGTTCGCGCAGAGGTGGTATCTTGATAGGCACAGTGTTCAGACGATAATATAAATCCTCGCGGAAACGGCCTTCGGCAATGGCTTCCGTCAGATTTACATTGGTAGCGGCAACAATACGTACATCCGTCTTTTGTACTTTGGATGAACCTACTTTAATGAATTCACCACTCTCGAGCACACGTAGCAGACGCGCCTGCGTAGCAAGAGGTAACTCTCCCACCTCATCCAGAAAAATAGTTCCACCATTGGCTTCGGCAAAATAACCGTTACGGTCACTGATAGCTCCTGTAAAAGCACCTTTCTCATGTCCGAAAAGTTCTGAATCTATTGTACCTTCAGGTATAGCTCCACAATTCACGGCTATATACTGTCCATGTTTCCGACGGCTGAACTGATGGATGATTTGCGGAAAATTTTCCTTTCCCACACCACTTTCACCGGTGATCAATACTGATAAATCTGTGGGCGCCACCTGAATAGCCACGTCTATGGCACGGTTCAATCCTTCAGCATTACCAATAATACCAAATCTGAGTTTAACATTTTGTATTTCTGACCTGACCATATTCATTTTATTATATGACAAAATTACAAATTCCCGAGCAGACAGCAAGTAATTATGGCAGAAAAATAAAAAATAAGGCGCGGATTTCACGGATTGATACGGTCTTTTATAAAGAGAAACCGTGAAATCCGCGCAATCCGCGCCTGAATAAAAACAGTCTGTTATGAATTAATCAATTTCCTGATCAGCTTCATAACCACCCATTTCGCGAATAGCATTCTTCAAGATAGCATACTGCTGGAAAAGATGGTTGACAGGTATTTCATTTTCTGTATAATCATGCATCGGGCTCTTCAAGAAGAAACTCAAGAAACGCTGTATACCAAAACGTCCTGCACGTGCAGCCAAGTCACTCAATAATACTAAATCCAAACATAAAGGAGCAGCCAAAATTGAATCACGGCAAAGGAAATTAATCTTAATCTGCATGGGGTAGCCCATCCATCCGAAGATATCGATATTATCCCAACCTTCCTTACTGTCATTACGAGGGGGATAGTAATTGATACGTACTTTGTGATAATAATCTGTATATAAATCAGGCTGGTCTTCGGGTACAAGAATCGACTCCAAAGTAGACAGCTTGCTGACTTCTTTAGTACGGAAGTTAGCCGGTTCGTCCAACACCAAACCATCACGATTACCTAAGATATTTGTAGAAAACCAGCCGGACAAGCCTAAGCAACGGGTTCCGATAATCGGAGCGAAGCCTGACTTAACCAATGTCTGGCCTGTTTTGAAGTCCTTACCAGCAATAGGCATCTTCGTTTTTTCAGCCAATTCCCACATAGCCGGGATATCAACTGTAGTATTAGGAGCTCCCATGATGAAAGGGCAACCTTCTGACAGCGCTGCATAAGCATAGCACATAGACGGAGCAATGTGTTCCTTATCATCCTCTTTCATCGCTTGCTCCAATGCTGCCAATGTTCCGTGTACTTTTTCTTCAACAGGTACATAGATTTCTGTAGAAGCAGCCCAAAGAACTACGATACGGTCGCAATTATTTTCAGCTTTGAAATTGCGGATATCTTCACGCAGCTGTTCTACCATATCCCAACGATTCTTGCAATCTTTCACATTATCACCATCCAAACGACTAGCATAGTTGTGATCGAAAGCAGCTTTCATCGGAACTATCTTTTCCAGTTCTTCCTTTACAGGAATAATGTCTTTTTCTTGTAAAACTTCAGCATTTACAGCTGATTCATAAGCATTAGCAGGATAAACATCCCATGCACCAAAAACAATGTCGTCCAAAGTTGCCAATGGAACAATTTCGCCATAATGCAAATACTTTTTATTTTCTCCACGGCCAACACGCATTTTATCATATTGAGTCATAGATCCGACAGGTTTCGCCAGTCCCTTACGAGCCATCAGCACACCTGTCATAAAAGTTGAAGTAACAGCGCCCAATCCAACACAAAGAACGCCCAATTTACCGGTTGCCGGTTTCACATTCATTTTTTCCATTCTAATTTCTTTGTTAAAATTGCATCTCATAGCAGAGATTAAGATAATTTGTGCCAAAGTTACACCTTCTTTTGAAAACTTCCATGCTTTTTCTAGTTTTTTTTGTAGCTTTGCAACCGTTTAATATAAATAGGTATGAATGATATTTGTTGCATAGGCCACATTACATTAGATAAGATAGTAACACCCAGGAAAACGACTTATATGCCCGGCGGAACATCCTATTATTTTTCACACGGAATCAGTCATTTAAAGGATACAAAGCATTATCAGCTGGTCACAGCACTAGCGCCCAGTGAATTTAAAGCTGTAGAAGATATCCGTGCAAAAGGTATCAGAGTCACTGTTATTCCCAGTCAGCGGACAGTCTATTTCGAGAATACATACGGGGAAAATCAAGATAACCGCAGTCAGCGGGTATTAGCTAAAGCCGATCCTTTCACAGTGGACCAGCTACAGAATATAAATGCCCATATTTTTCATTTGGGAAGCCTTCTGGCAGATGATTTTTCACTGGATGTTGTAAAATATCTTTCAGAAAAAGGTATTTTGGCGGTAGATGCCCAAGGATATTTGCGCGAAGTCCGGGGTGAAAGAGTTTATCCCATAGATTGGACAGACAAGTTGGAAGCCTTAAAATATATTGATATTCTAAAGGTAAACGAACACGAGATGGAAGTGCTTACCGGTCACAAAGACATAAAACAAGCCGCTTTGCAACTTGCTGAATGGGGAGTAAAAGAGGTATTGATAACCTTGGGAAGTCTGGGTTCTGTAATTTATGCAGAAGGTAAATTTCATAAGATACCCGCCTATCCCCCTAAAGATATAGTTGATGCTACAGGATGCGGAGATACGTATGCCACAGGATATTTATATATGCGCAACAAAGGAGTATCCTATGAAGAAGCCGGTTGTTTTGCAGCAGCCATGTCGACACTGAAATTAGAAGCATCCGGTCCCTTCAGCAAAACAGAAGAAGATGTATGGAATATTATCCGGACTAGTCCTTTGAAAGCCGAGGAAATTTAAAAATAAATAAAAATCCCGATAAAGCAGACAGCCATATCGGGATTTTTTATTTCAGTTTCCTTCTACATCGGCATACCACGAATAGAATAATACAACACAAAAAGAAACAAATGGTATAATGAATGATAAGGACATATTACTATTGTCTGCCACATATCCCATCAACACAGGGCCAATAGCTCCTCCTACAGGAGACATCATTAAAAAAGAAGAGGCTCGTTTGGTTTTATCTCCCAACCCTTTCAAAGATATGGCAAAAATAGTGGGAAACATGATGGCTTCGAACACATATACCAAAAACAAAGCAACTAATGAAATTTTTCCTAAATTGCAAACGATAAGAAAAGTAGCCGCTACCGTTCCCAAAGCACAGTATAGCAAAACTCTTTCTGCACGAATTCGCTGCATAATCCAACTACCGGCAAAACGTCCGCACATAAATAGCCCGAGCCCACCGAATGAAAGCACTACTGCCGCATCACGGGCATTCATCCATCCATCGTCCACCACATAATTGATAAAGAAACTATTGATAGAAATCTCTGCTATTTCATAACTGAATAGTGCCAGTAGACCAAATAAAAATAATTTATGCGACCATAAGCCTTTTTTAACCGTCTTTCCATTCACCACATTGTCTGTATAAACAATCTCCGGAAGTTTGATACGGGAAAAGACCAGCGCTACTATCAGCACAACTATCCCCATCAGCATATAAGGATATGAAATATTCGCCTCTCCCTTCTCCGAGAACAACAATAGTCCTCCCACCAAAGGGCCGCAAATACATCCTAATCCATTAAAGGACTGGGCCAGGTTCAACCGACTGGCAGCTGTTTCCCTATCCCCTAATTCTGTCATATAAGGATTTGCAGCCGTTTCCAAAAAAACCAAGCCGCAAGCGATAACAAACAAAGAGAACAGAAAAAATTCAAATGACATCCAGTATTCGCCGGGAATAAACATCAACGACCCGATGCCGTAAAGCAATAATCCGAAAACAACTCCCCTACGATATCCATATCTGGTGATGAACAACCCTGCCGGAACAGCCATTACGAAATAACCTAAATAAAACATTACCTGCACCATTGCCGAATGAGTACGGGTAATATCCATCACCTCTTGAAAATGTTTATTCAGCACATCAAGAATAGCATGTGCAAATCCCCATAAAAAGAATAAAGAGGTTACTAAAACAAAAGGAACTAGATAGTCCCTTTTTACCAATGCATGTCTTTGTGTCTCCATACCTTATTATAATAGAACAGGCAGTTGAGCCAAATTCGTTATAATCACATCAGGAACAGATTCGTCAATGACTTCTCCTCCCCAACCTTCTCCTTTCAACCAAGCTACACGACATCCCACCGCTTTGGCAGGAACAACGTCTTTTGAGAAAGAATCTCCAACCACCAGCACATTCTTTGACACAAACCCCATAGCATCCACTCCGAGTCTGTAGATAGCGGGGTCTGGTTTACGAACACCCACCACAGAGGATTCAATAATTTCATCAAAGAAATCCAGAAGCCCAAAATCCTTTAAAATGGTCTGAATATTACCATAAAAATTAGAAACCAGCACTAACTTATATTTTTTGGACAACTCTTCCACTACCGGACGTGTAACCTGCAATATATCCAATACATACTCATAACAGCTGTCTGCTACTTTCGTGGCATAAGATTGCAGTTTCAACTCATCCATAGGCAACTTTCTCTGTTCTGCCAACCATTCCATCTGAAGTTTGGCCTTAATGGAAAGCACATCATGAAAATCATGCCAAGGCTGGACAAAAGGGTATTTAGCCAACGCTCTTTCTCCAAAGACGTATGCCTCACGAAAACTCTCCTTATCCACCGGAATCTGATGTTCCACATACTTGGCCCACAATACTTCCGCCCAGTGGCGGCTATTCGTATCTATCGTACCGCCGTAATCAAATATAACTCCCTGAATATCTTTCAATGCGTTCATTATCTCATGCTTTATTAGTAGGTGTACCGTTGCCGACTTTCATCAACAACACACCAATTACAATCCAAATCAATTCACGTACACGGGTTATCAGTCCGGTATAAACTCCGAAAGCTCCCGGAATAGCCAGTCCTCCTACCGCTAAGGCAAAGCCCCCCTCACGAGCGCCCAATTGCATGGGCGAAAAAAAGAACAGATTAGCAAATAAAGAAGTAAATGCCATAATCAGAATACAAGCCGGAAAGCTAACATCTGTTGTCAGAATATTCAATATGAAATACACTTCCAGACAACCTAGAATCCGAGCCATGAATTCCAGACTTAACGAGGCATAAAATGTAGACTTACGCTGTTTGTGCAGCTCTGCTATCTGACTGTCCACACGTTCCAAAGTCTCCCGTTTGTTTTCTGAAAAACGTTTGGCCCATCCTTTAATAAAAGGAATATACTGTAATAATTTTAAAGTACGGACAGCCATTCCATTCTTGTATCCTTTCATAAAAAAATAAATAGCCAAAAGAGAAACCACACCCACAACAGCCAGCATAGTCCCCATGGCAATATCTACCGGGCGTAAAGCCAAATACAAGAAAATAGAACAAAACCAAAAACAAAAATGCGAGAAAATATGCATCATCACATAAAGGATAACTGATGATGTTGCCTTACTGGCCCCGACATAAGGAGTCAGTTCCATGATACGATAAGGTTCGCCTCCCATTAATCCTACCGGAGTAGCATAATTCAGTGCAAACCCGGAAACTGTAAGCTTATAAACTTTCCAAAACGGAATAGGCGTTCCTTTTTTTCCATCTCGGATAATAATGTACCAAGAAAGGGTATTGAACAAGTAAATGATAATCCATAACCCTACTACAGCCGGCAGCCAAATCCCTGCCCGGCGCAAGTTAGCCAACAATTCATCATACTCCATATCAAAAGTACAGAGCATTACCACGATAGCTACAATCCCAAATATCAGGAATATATTTCTATATTTACTTTTCACTTCGCTGCGTATTTATAATATAACCGTGCGCAAACCGCCTCGTGGCAATGGCGCATATATACAAATAAAGAAGTCATTACAATAATCTCGAATACAAAATACAACCAAGGTTCGCCAATCAGCAAACTGATATACAAAACAATGGCACGTGTATTAAAAGTCAAGATATTGGTATATTTCATCAAAGGTTTGCTAGCTGCACGAAATTCGTTCCGCAACTCCTGTGGAATATTGTCCCCATACTTTTCCTTTACCAAAGCATAGAAACGCTGAAAATTAGGGGTCATTCTTTCCTGCTGACGTGTGTAATTACCATAAAAATACAAAAAAGCTTTCCACCAGAAATTTCCTTTCCAAGGTAAACTATAGAAGATCTCACGCTGTTGTTTGAAATTATCCAGCTCACTTCCATTTTTCCCTTTCAGAAAATATAAATGAATATTACGATAATAATCTGCCAATGTACATTGTTTACTATGACAAACAGTGCCCGAAAAAGCAGCCAATATCCAAATAAAAATCCCCCAATGCATCCCGTCACCAATATGAAACGGCATAGGCTGGTCCATCAATCTGAGACAGATCGCCGCATAAATAGTAAAGAACCAAATATCACCGGCAAAGCCATCTAACATACGTCCCCACTGGGTTTTCTGCCCTGTAAGCCGTGCCAATTGGCCGTCCGCACTGTCATAATGGTTTGCCCACATCAATAGAAGTATACCAATCAGGGTATGTTTCATATCGGGGTAATAGAACATCACGCCTGCGCCTATACCTAGAATAATAGAAAAAATGGTCACGACATTGGGATGTACCTTCAATTTTTTAAACAATAGCGCCCATGCATATCCTATGGGACGATTGAAATAAATATCCAGGAACTCCTCTGTGTCCATGGATTTGAAAGAAGCCTCTATTCCTTTCTTCTCACTCTCTGTACTCATGTCTTTATTGTTTCATTTGCTTTTTAGCCCGGTTATAAATGCACTCTGCAATTTTACCTCCCGCTTCCTCACGACAACGGGCAAAGCTGGGCCAATCATTAAAATCTATAATCCGCAGTGTTCCGTCGGCTGAAACCACACAATCACCTCCGTAAATGGGTACGTTCAGCGCCTCAGCAGCTTTATCACTTTGTATTTTCAATTCCTCTACGCTAAAAGGAATCCCTTTGGCTATTCCGTTTATTTTTTCCAAACCGAACTTACTGTGCGAGCAAGGAGACGGATAAAACCAATAAAAGAAATCAGTGCCGTGTACCCCATAGAATTTCACCAAGTCGCCTTGCAAGTGCTCATTGATGACCGCAACAGGAATGTCACGGTTGCGAAAATCAGCCAGAATATTCTCCACCTCTTCCTTACAAGTGGCATAAGCTACATCTTCTTTCACCATAGCATGAGAGTCTCCCCGCTTTACCCAACAAGGATAACAGTTTTCAGAATACTCGTCTGCTGTGGAAATAATAAAACTCTGCGGATGAGGAACTCCTCTTTTTATAAGTAGCTCCGTCATGGGTCTACGTACACAATTATCTATACCGTAAGCAGAGTTTATCACCAACGCACCTCCATCCTCCAAAGACTTCAAGCGGGCTATTGTTGCTTTATCACGGGCCATATCAAAAATGATATCTCCTTTGACACCCTGCTCCACGAAATCCTTCTCGGCATAAACCTCAACTTCACAGCCCAATTGTCCCAACTCTTCCACCACCTTATTAAATATGGCGGCATCATTGTCCACATGATTGGGTGAATATTCGTTTCCACGGCTTACCCCTATTATTGAAATCACATTCATTCCTTTATGTTATCTTTTAAATTACTCGTCCTTACCGGTCAGAAAGTTTTCCGCTTTCACTATATCACTGGCATGGTCTACATCCAGAATTTTTGTAAAAGGATAAGCCTTTAATTTCAAGCCGTCGGCCACTAACTGCCTCTGGAAGTTGCGCATACGGGACATACCTTTTTCCATACACCCGTGCAATGTCTTGACCGCTGTCGGAGTCAGGCAGTAAATTCCTCCCGATATATAGCGGCATCCGGAGATGGCCTCATCATGAAAGCCAGTTATGTTCAAAGCGTCATCTGTAGAAATGTAAAGCGGTTTTTCATCGTCTATGAAATCGGTCACCGCCATATATCCATCTTTGTCCGATTGTTTGAACGCTTCAATAAAAGTCGAGAATTCTTCTTCACGGAATATGGTATCTACAGTAGTCAAACAGAACTTATCGTCTTTCAAATAAGAGTTCAGTTCATAAAAACTATGCATTGAACTAGGCGTAGTTTTCACAACTACTTCCAATGGCACTGTCGCTTCCGCCTGTAGTTTTGCCAAATGCTCTTTTGTCAACGGACTTTCATTATTAATAATGATGACCACCTTATCAGCCCCGTTGCGCACAAAGATCTGTATCAGACGGTCAATCATGGCAACTCCGTTCAGTTGCACCAAAGGTTTGGGTAAAGCTACCCCTTCTTGTGAAAGTCGGGAGCCTTCACCCGCTGATATAATTGC
>ENA-OYCX01000533-OYCX01000533.1-human-gut-metagenome-genome-assembly--contig:-NODE-533-length-9697-cov-5.322962_pt1 | contig 9697 bp, 9 predicted proteins | sample MGYA00243459_ERZ652885 | MGnify/ENA primary metagenome ERZ652885 (study PRJEB26926, sample SAMN06164570) | human gut metagenome | biome: ENVO:00009003; feature: ENVO:2100002; material: ENVO:00002003...
AGGAGTCTCGTGGGCTCGGAGATGTGTATAAGAGACAGCAACAGCATATAATAGTATATAAGTTAAAATATGTGACATATCAATATGAAAATGCTATTTTCAAAGTCAGAAGTTCCGAAAACATCAGAAAATTTCGGACTTTCAAGGCAAATGCCTTATGACACGGAGGTTTATTATTACGAAAGGAGGATATGCCTCAGGGCATTATCACGGACATGATAAAAGCTTATATCAGGATAAACGATCTTAACGACATCAAGACTTTGCACGAGGCGGCTCTCAGCTGCAAATACGATCTGGTGGTGCAGTCAGGCACAAAGATACTCAATCCAAAGTCGCTTATGGGTATTTTCGGTCTGGGCACAAAGAAAACTGTATCACTGGTAGCTAAATATGATGACAAGCGTGATTTTCTCGAAAAATTCGGCGATCTGATCTCGACCTAAGGCAGCGACCGCAAGGTCATTGCCTTATCATTCCTTTCAGGAGCGTTCCGTTCAGGCGGGACGCTTTTTTCTTTGCCCTTTTCTCCCTTGTAATCACGATAATGTTGTGTTATAATAATGTATGCAGCAAACCTATTATCTGCTGCATTTCAGATAGAAATAAGGAGATAACGAATGAGCATAAAAATAATACTGCTGGCACTGGAAACTCTACTGCTGTTTTTGTTTCTTGTCCCATTTCCTGTGATATGTTCAGGAAACCTGCTTGGCATTATCGTTTCGGTAACGCTTATGTTGATAACAGCAAACTGGACGAAATTCTGCGGCATCATAACAAAGCTATGGGGTCACGGAGTGGGCAGATTCGGACTTATATTTCTCAGCGTTCTGATAGTCGCAGGGATAGTGTATGTAAGCGTGCTGTCTGTGCTTATGTACAAAGCTCAGGAAAACCGCCCCGAAAAAGCAAATGTTATCGTGGTGCTTGGCTGTCAGGTAAAAGGCGAACGTCCTTCACGAATGTTACGCAGGCGGCTTGACGCTGCAATAAAAGCCATGAATGACGATCCCGACGTTCTTTGCATCGTTTCAGGGGGCAAGGGCGACGACGAGAAGATCAGCGAGGCTCAGGCAATGAAAACCTACCTGCTTGAAAAAGGCATTGACAGCCGCAGGATAATAATGGAGGACAAGTCCACCTCAACATATGAAAATATCCAGAACTCTCTTAAAATACTTGACGAACTCGGCATGAGCCACGATATGACCATAGTCACAGACGGTTTTCATCAATACCGTGCAAGCCTTATGGCAAAGGCTCAGGGCGTAAAAAACGTCACCGCATATTCAGCCTATACCGAGCCACGATATCTTTTCACATACTGGGTGAGAGAATGGCTTGGACTGACGCACTTTTTCATGCTGGGCAGCTAACTAAATTTCACGAAAATTTGCACAAAAAGCTATTGAAAACAGCACAAAAATATGCTAGAATAAAGTCGTAAATAAATGAAAATCGGAGGTTAGAACATGAAAAATATACCAGAAGTAAAGCTTGGCATAGTTGCAGTTTCAAGAGATTGTTTTCCTATGTCGCTTTCTGAATCAAGACGTATCAAGGTTTGTCAGGAGTACAAAAAGGCTTACGGCGATATCTATGAATGTCCTACAGTTGTGGAGAACGAAAATGATATGCTCAAGGCTCTCGGCGAGGTGAATGCGGCAGGCTGCAACGCACTTGTTGTATATCTCGGAAACTTTGGTCCTGAGTCATCAGAAACACTTCTTGCAAAGAAGTTTGACGGCCCTGTTATGTTCGTTGCAGCAGCTGAAGAACCATGCGGCAAGGAACTTATCGACAACAGAGGCGACGCATACTGCGGTATGCTCAACGCAAGCTACAACCTTGCACTGAGAAACATCAAGGCTTATATCCCTGAGTACCCTGTTGGTACGCCTGACGAGTGTGCAAAGATGATAAACGAATTCGTTCCTGTTGCAAGAGCTATCCTCGGTCTTAATGATCTTAAAGTTATCTCATTCGGCCCACGTCCGCAGGATTTTCTTGCCTGCAACGCTCCTATCAAACAGCTTTACAACATGGGCATCGAGATAGAAGAAAACTCAGAGCTTGACCTTTTCGAGTCATTCAACAATCACGCTGGCGACGAGAGAATACCTGCTGTCATTGCTGACATGGAGGCTGAGCTTGGCAAGGGCAACAAAATGGCTGAGATACTTCCAAGACTTGCTCAGTATGAACTTACTCTTCTTGACTGGGCAGACGCTCACAAGGGTTCAAGAAAGTATGTCGTATTCGCAAACAAGTGCTGGCCTGCATTCCAGACACAGTTTGGTTTCGTTCCATGCTATGTAAACTCAAGACTTACAAAGATCGGAATCCCTGTTGCCTGCGAGGTAGATATCTACGGTGCAGTCAGCGAATACATAGGCGTTTGCGTATCAGGAAAGCCTACTACGCTCCTTGATATCAACAACTCAGTTCCTGCTGATATTTATAATGAGGATATCGCAGGCAAGTTCCCATACACACATAAAGACACTTTTATGGGATTCCACTGCGGAAACACAGCGTCATGTCTTGTAAAAGAGCCTGAAATGAAGTTCCAGCGTATCATGAAGAGAAATCTTGAGCCTGACAGCGAGCCTAACATTTCAAGAGGTACTCTTGAGGGAGATATTATCGACGGAGATATCACATTCTTCCGTTTCCAGTCAACAGCTGACGCTCAGCTCAAGGGTTACATAGCTGAGGGCGAGGTACTTCCTGTTGCAACACGTTCATTCGGTTCTATCGGAATTTTCGCTATCAACGAAATGGGCAGATTCTACCGCCACGTTCTCGTGCAGAAGAATTACCCACACCACGGTGCTGTAGCTTTCGGTCACTATGGAAAGGCACTTCACAGCGTTATGACTTATCTCGGCATGACCGACATAGGTTTCAACCAGCCTAAGGGTATGCTTTATCCAACAGAAAATCCATTTGCAGATTAATATTTTAGGGATACCGCACTGTAATGGTGCGGTATTTCTGCTTTTATGAACTAAAAAATCCACAAGTGAGCCAAAGCTTATTCACACATAATTATATGCCCTGCCGAATAATAAGAATTTTATTGACAAATATGCGAAAAATGTAGTATAATAGAAGTAACTATTATAAGGAGATGTAGCTATGTCTGTTTACCGTATTTATGTAGAAAAAAAGCCTGAATTTGCAGTTGAGGCAAATTCACTTATCGGCGGCATCAAGTCAGCCCTTGGACTTGATAACCTTGCAGGTCTGAGAGTCATAAACCGTTATGACGCTGAAGGCCTTTCAAGAGAGGATTTTGACCTTGCAGCACCTGTTGTTTTCTCAGAGCCTGCTGTTGACGTCACCTATGACCACCTCCCTGCTGTAAAAGCTAACGAATTTGTTTTCGCAGTTGAGTATCTGCCGGGTCAGTTCGATCAGAGAGCCGATTCCTGTGCACAGTGTATCTCACTTCTCACCGGAGGAAAAAGACCGACTATCAAATCAGCAAGAATATATATCGTTTCAGGCAAACTCACTGAGGCTGAGCTTGAACAGATAAAACACTATATGATAAACCCTGTTGAATCAAGAGAGGCGTCACTGGACTGCTTTGATACTCTTGATATCAAGTATACTATCCCGACCACAGTCAAGACTGTTGAGGGCTTTATCTATTCAACAGACGATGACCTTAGATTCATGCTCACAGACTTGGGTCTTGCAATGGACTTTGACGATATCAAGTTCTGTCAGGATTATTTCAAGAACGTTGAAAAGAGAAATCCTACTATCACTGAGATAAGAATGATAGATACATACTGGTCTGACCACTGCCGTCATACTACATTCTCCACTATAGTCGATAACGTTTCTATCGACTCAGACTACATAGCTGCTACCTTTGCAGACTACATCAACACAAGAAAAGACCTTTACGCAGGCAGAACTGACAAGCCTGTTACACTTATGGATCTTGCTTGTATCGGTGCAAAGCAGCTGAAAAAAGCCGGTCTGCTCAAAGACCTCGACGAGAGCGAAGAGATAAACGCTTGCTCAGTTAAGATAACAGTTGACGTTGACGGCAAGCCTGAGGACTGGCTGCTCATGTTCAAGAACGAAACACACAACCACCCTACAGAGATCGAGCCTTTCGGCGGTGCTGCTACCTGCCTCGGCGGTGCTATCAGAGATCCGCTGTCAGGACGTTCATATGTATATCAGGCAATGAGAGTAACTGGTGCCGGCAACCCGCTCGTTCCTGTTGAGGACACTATCACAGGTAAGCTGCCGCAGAGAAAGATAGTTGTCGGTGCTGCCAACGGTTATTCTTCATACGGCAACCAGATAGGTCTTGCTACCGGTCATGTTCATGAGATATATCACCCGGGCTATGTTGCAAAGAGAATGGAGATAGGTGCTGTAGTAGGTGCTGCTCCTGCTGAGAACGTAAGACGTGAAAGACCTGAGCCTGAGGATATCGTTATCCTCCTTGGCGGAAGAACAGGACGTGACGGCTGCGGCGGAGCAACAGGTTCTTCAAAGTCACACAACCTCCACTCACTGGAAAGCTGCGGAGCTGAGGTACAGAAAGGTAATGCACCTGAGGAAAGAAAACTTCAGCGTCTGTTCAGAAACCCTGTGGTAACTTCTATGATAAAACGCTGCAACGACTTTGGTGCAGGCGGAGTTTCAGTTGCTATCGGTGAGCTTGCTGACGGACTTTCTATAAACCTTGACGCCGTTACAAAGAAATATGACGGTCTTGACGGCACTGAGCTTGCTATCTCAGAGTCACAGGAAAGAATGGCTGTTGTTATCGCAAGGAGCGACCTTGAAAAGTTCATGGCTGAGGCTGCTAAGGAAAACCTTGAGGCAACAATGGTGGCAAGAGTAACAGCTGAGCCAAGACTTAAAATGAACTGGTGCGGTAACACTATCGTTGACCTTACAAGAGAGTTCCTTAACTCAAACGGTGCAGAAAAGCACACAGACATTTCTATCCCTGCACCTGTTTTCGCTGCGGAGAGCAACGAGGAAGACACTGCTGACCGTTGGGAGTCTATGATATCAAACCTCAACATCTGCTCACAGAAGGGTCTTGTTGAGAGATTTGACTCAACTATCGGTGCAAACACAGTTCTTATGCCATTCGGCGGTAAATATCAGAACACACCTACACAGGCTATGGCTGCAAAGCTGCCTGTTCTTCACGGCAATACAAAGACAACCTCCATTATGGGCTGGGGCTATGACCCATATCTTTCATCTGTAAGCCCATACCATGGTGCAATGAGTGCAGTAGTTGAGTCTATCGCAAAGGTAATTGCAACCGGCGGTACATATGAGAAATGCTGGCTCACATTCCAGGAGTATTTCGAGAGAACTCAGAACGATCCTGAGCGTTGGGGCAAGCCTATGTCTGCTCTTCTCGGTGCATACAAGGCACAGATAGAACTGGGCTGCGGTTCTATCGGCGGCAAGGACTCAATGTCAGGTACATTCGAGGAAATAGACGTTCCACCTACACTTGTTTCATTCGCTGTTTCAGTAACAGACGCAGACAAGGTAGTTTCACAGGAATTCAAGAAGGCAGGCTCTAAGGTAATTCTTATCAAGCCTGAGTATGATGACAACAAGCTTGTGAACTTCGATTCACTGAAGGCTGTATTTGAAAAGGTAGAAAAGCTTATCGCCGAGGGCAAGGTGCTTTCATGCTGGGCTGTATCATACGGCGGCGTATCTGAGGCTGTTGCAAAAATGGCATTTGGTAACAAGATAGGCTTTAAGTTTACAGACAAACTCACAGCAAAAGAGCTTTACAGAGCTTGCTATGGTGCATTCGTTATCGAGCTTAATGAGGGCGTTGACACTGACGAGCGAGTTATCGGTGAAACAACAGAAAGCTATGAGATAAAGTCTGACAACTACACAATAAGCCTTGACAAGCTCCAGACACTTTGGGAGGGCAAGCTTGAGCCTGTATATCCTGTTCATGTTAAAGAGCCTGCTGAAAAGCCTGAAAAGTACAGCTACAAGGCAGACAAGAGAGTTGCACCTGCTATCAAGGTAGCAAAGCCAAAGGTACTTATCCCAGTATTCCCAGGCACAAACTGCGAGTACGATACAGCAAGAGCCTTTGAAAAGGCAGGAGCTGAGGCTGACATCTTCGTTGTAAGAAACCTTACAGAGCAGGCGATCAAGGAATCTGTTGACGCAATGGAGAAGAAGATAAAGGAATCACAGATCGTGATGCTCCCAGGCGGATTCAGCGGCGGTGACGAGCCAGACGGTTCAGGCAAGTTCATCGTATCGTTCCTGAGAAATCCAAGACTTACAGACGCTATCCATGACCTGCTGAAAAACCGTGACGGTCTTATGCTTGGTATCTGCAACGGTTTCCAGGCACTTATCAAGCTTGGTCTTGTACCATACGGCGAGATAAGAGATATGAGGGACGACTCCCCTACACTGACATTCAACACCATTGCAAGACACCAGTCAAAAATGGTAAACACAAGGATAGCATCGAACAAGTCTCCATGGCTTGCAGGCTGTGAGGTCGGCGACATACACAGCGTTGCTATTTCACATGGTGAGGGACGTTTTGTTGCAACGGCAGAGGAGATCGCACAGCTTGCAGCAAACGGACAGATCGCTACACAGTATGTTGACTTTGACGGTGAGCCTACATTTGACATTCAGTGTAACCCGAACACATCATTCCAGGCAATCGAGGGTATCACATCACCTGACGGACGTGTTCTTGGTAAAATGGGTCACTCAGAGCGTAAAGGCTGCTGTGTATCAAAGAATGTACCTGGTGAAAAAGATCAGAAGATATTTGAGAGCGGCGTAGCTTACTTCAAGTAATAACAAAGCAAAAAGGGCGGAGATCTATCCGCCCTTTATTTGTATAAAAGTGGTGTAAAATGGATACATTAAAGTACATTATAATTTATCTTGCGGCAATGAGCGTTGTGACGTTCATACTCTTCGGTGCAGACAAGCACAAGGCGAAAGCACACAAGTGGCGTATACCCGAAAAGACCCTTCTTGGGCTTAGCCTGCTAGGCGGCTTTGCAGGAGGTTTTCTCGGCATGGAATTTTTCCGACACAAGACAAAGCACTGGTATTTTTACGCAGTGATGATAGTTTCGCTGGTTTTGTGGTTAGGGGTTATTTATAAGGTCGTTGTGGGGTAAATGGAAGAGTGTTCAGGATTTCGTGTCATACTTCGTGGCATATACCTGTGCTTTTTCGTGTATATTATCATGAAAAAGCATATTTTAAAACAAAAAAAGCATAAAGAAAACCGCCTATCTACGTTGTTTGACGTAAATAAGCGGTTTTGCTTTGGCGGAGAAGGAGGGATTCGAACCCTCGATGAGCTATTAACCCATACACGAGTTCCAGTCGCTCGACAGCAGTTTGAAGATGTTTTATTATTATTTAGATTTATTTCACCTTATTTAATGTTGTCTGTCAATTATTTTTTTGTGTTCTTATGGTGCCTTGATTGTTCTGATTCAGAATTTATTTTATTCCGTCGCCGCAGGTCGCACAGCAGAACTTGACTTTTTGAAATTATTATGGTATAATTAAGCCATAGTAAGATATAAGGAGATGTCATATATGCCAAAAATCATTCCTATCAAAGATTTGAAAAACACAAGCGGAATATCTGAGCTTTGTCATAGTACTGACGAACCTGTTTTTATCACTAAGAATGGTTATAGTGATATGGTAGTTATGTCCAATCAAGCTTATGACAAACTTATTGAGCAAATTCATCTCTATCAGCTCGTTGCAGAAGCCGAACAGGATGTAGAAGAGGGCAATGTATTTGACGGTGAGGAAGTCCTTTCTGAAATGAGGGCAAAATATGGCTACTGATATATACAGCATTAAGTTCACCGCCCACGCAAGGAAAGACCTTGATAGGATTTTTTCCTACATTGCAAGTGAATTGTACGCTCCACAAGCGGCTACTCGTATTATGAAGATGATAGACCAATCTATCAGCAATCTTTCTACACAGCCTTTTATTGCACCTCTTATCAATGATGAATTCCTTTCAAAGAAAGGTCTGCGAAAGCTTGTTGCAGAAGATTATATCATTCTTTATAAGGTTCAGACAACTGTGAACAATGTTCTGATTTACAGAATCGTCAATGGTCGAACGAATTACATAAGCCTTTTTAAGAGTTGACAAAGGAACAGTTCATTGTGGACTGTTCCTTTGTTATTAGCCTAGCTTTTTATTTATGTCTGAAAATACGTTCTCTTCAAGTGCGTCAGCAGATTTCTTCTGCATTTTTGAATCAACATGAGAATATGTGTTCAGCGTTACTTGTGTGTTAGCGTGTCCTGCACTTTTAGACACTATTGTGACTGGAATATTCAGGTCGTTCAAGAGTATTGAGCAGTAGGAATGTCTTAGGTCGTGCAGGCGAATATGTCTTAGGTTATATTTCTTTAATAGCTGTGAAAATTTTGCTGAAAGTGTGGCAGGATTCAAATAGTCGCCATTGTATTTGCAGACTATCAGATCTCTGTCTATATATTCCTCTTTGCAATACATTCTCTCTTTGATTTGGTATCTTCTGTATTCACCCAGTAGATTTATTATTGTGAGTGGTACTTGTATTTGCCTTTTTGATGATTCTGTTTTACAGTCTCCGATTATATACTCTCCATTTATGTAGACAAGATTTTTATTCACCGAGATCACATTGTTTTGAAAGTCAATATCGCTCCAAGTCAAAGCACACATTTCAGAACGTCTGAGTGACATTAAGCCTAGATAGACAACTGGTCTTAATCTATCGTTCTGAACAGCCTGCATAAGCGTTTTTATCTCATCTATGGAATAGAAACTGCTTATAGGCTTTTGCTTCTTTTTAGGTACTTTAACAAAATCGCACTCGTTTGTTGACAGCATTTTCTTGAAAGTGAAGTATTTCAAACAGCTATGTAGATTATCGCAAATATACTTCATAGACCTATGAGACAAGTTCTTCTCCTTATCAAGAGCATTCAAAAAGTTCTGTATCTGCATTGCTGTGAGCTTTTGGAGCTGAATATTTCCCAATGCTGGACGAATGTGATTTTTGATATTATATTGATACGATTTTACTGTTGCAGGGGCTAGTGTAGGTTTGACCTGTGTTTCGAGCCACTCGTCAAGTGCCTGTGAGACAGTCATTTTATTAGGCTCTATGTATGTGCCGTTGAGTATGTGGCTCTTTGTCTGATTGATGTAGGTTTCGGCTTCTTTCTTCGTCTTGAATGTTTTGGTGTCTCTTAGTCTTTTGCCTGTGGAATTCTCACCTCTTTCAACTACTGCTTGATAGCCAGTTATTTTTCCTTCTTTGTTTCTTCTTGTTCTTATACTCATTGATTGTCACCTCATTATAATTGAAAACGACCCAAGCAAAATGATTTTGCTTAGGTCGGAATAGTCTTTGTTTATGTTTGTTATTTATTGATTATTGCCTGTGTCGGTGTCGATGTTTGTAGAAATTTGAGGAAGTTCTCCTTTGTGACTCTGTATCTAGAGCCTAGTTTTAAATAGACCATATTATATTTTATAAGTTTGAGGGCTGAGTTATAGGAAATACCTAAGAACTCTGAGATATCTTGAGGTGTGAGTATATCACATCTGTCTCTTATACACATCTCCGAGCCCACGAGACTCCTGAGCATCTCG
>ENA-OYCX01000564-OYCX01000564.1-human-gut-metagenome-genome-assembly--contig:-NODE-564-length-9334-cov-9.728096_pt1 | contig 9334 bp, 8 predicted proteins | sample MGYA00243459_ERZ652885 | MGnify/ENA primary metagenome ERZ652885 (study PRJEB26926, sample SAMN06164570) | human gut metagenome | biome: ENVO:00009003; feature: ENVO:2100002; material: ENVO:00002003...
TTTTTTTTCAAGCAGAAGACGGCATACGAGATGCTCAGGAGTCTCGTGGGGCTCGGAGATGTGTATAAGAGACAGCTTATACTTGTGCTAAGTATTTCTTTATTTTTTGAAATACTATCAATCAAATTTATAGCAGACTTCAAAGTATTACTAATTCTAAGTTGTTCGTTATATGGTGGTACAGGTATCCATAAAGTTTTTAATATTGCGGCTTTGATACCAGCTACAGTGCTTCCAGTTTTATTAACATATAATTGTTGCTGAAAAAAATCACTCAATATAAACATTAACATAACATAATTTATCAATTCATTCTTTGAACCATATTGTTGAAACGTAATTAATCTTTGCCCTGCACTAAATTTTTCCATATCAGCTAAAGCTGCATTGCCCAAAGGAGCTTCCGTTGTAAATAAAATATCACCTTTTTTTGAAATGCCACGTTGCTGCCGTTCTTTAAACTCTTCTTCTGATATATAATCATCAATTGTATAATCAATATATCCAGATTTGACATTTTTTGCAGTAACCAAAGGTATTCCATTTGTTATTTTAGTTGGTGTTGCACCCCGATAATCAATAAAATTATATATATCGTTCAACTTACACCAAGCCCACCCCTCCGGCACTTCAAACGGTATCTCATCTTCAATACATTTTACAGTTCCATCCTGCAACTTCTCATAATGCAAATTATTGACACAAGTAGTAAGGTTAAGGTACCTTCGGGGAAAATAAAAAAGTGGAGCCCACGCATGGAACTCCACAGGCTACGGGCATCGCAAGTTTCCGTAGCGCAACCATATGTACATTAACATTACAGGATGCGTATGTCAATAAACTCAGGATAGATATTAAATTATATTTTCCTGTATCGGCTGATTTTATCCCAGTTAGCAGGAAACCCCATATTATCAAGCAATTGTTTCTCTGTAAGATGAGGACACTGCTTAATTACAGTTTTTATAAGTTTTGAAAGAGCAGTTTTAAAGAGTTTGAATTCATCATTATTTATCAGGTAGCGTAGGGCAATTACAACTGCGAATAAATCCTGCTTGCCGTATATATAGTGATTATTGTTTTGAGTTATTTGAAGCTTTTTGTGTAGCAGAGTATCAGGAATCGTCTCGTTTATTCTGAATGAGAACAGACGCTCTCCATGAGCACATACATTACGGCATTTGCCTATAATGTTGATAAACTGATGCAATTGTTTTTCTGAAACATTCTGAAAGTTTTTGCTGATTTTGGTTCTAATATCAGTAGTTGCATATTGATACATTTTGGAAATCTGCCCAAATGTTAAAGCATTTGTTGCAACCCATAATGGTACATTGTGATATGTATTGACTGAATGCTCAATATAGGCATATTTGCTAGGTGTAGCAATAACTTTTTGTAATGAATGAGTCAGGCGAAGCAGTTCACGATGGTTCTTTCTGGTGTGATTATAATTATTTATATCAAGATACATGGACTGCTGTTCACCATATTTTTCACAGAAGTGATAGGAAAACATGGATTTTATATGGCGTTCTACATGAAGAATGTATTTCAGAAACAAAGTGCGTAGCTCTTCATCAAAGTAGTAGAAAGAAACTAATTCATCAAAAGTAACGCCATGAATATATTTATTTGACGGAGCGTGTTTGAAAAGAGATTTGTATCCACCTATTAGAGAATAGTAGCTGAGTTCTTCCAGTTTTTTAGTGGCATATTCGTGATTAGGAATAGCAAGTTGCTTGTCATATTCAAGAATATGTAGCTGCTGCTCATAGGTGAGAAAGTTTTTTGCCATATAGTATTTCCTTTCTGAAACAGGCATAAAAAAAGTGGAGCCCACGCATGGAACTCCACCGGCTACGGGCATCGCAAGTTTCCGTAGCACAACCACTACAAATAATATACCATTGATATCTGGCGATGTCAAACAGTATTTTTTTTAGTGGCATTAATAGTTTATGCGTTTCTGTGTGTGATATTCTTATTTTGTTCATTCTTGGCATTCAGCCATTTTTCTTTATATTCCAGTGCTTTCTCAGGCTTGTGCCATCTGGCATATAGATTATTCAGATATCCGTATACAGATTTCAGATAGTTATTCTTAGAAACATAATTATCAAATGCTGAAACAGCAGTATCAGATGAAGCTAAATCAGAATCACTGGTATCCATAGCAGCATTGATAATACTCTCTGCTGCCAGTAGATTCTTTTCGGCTTCTACTGGTTTACCTTCCTTTAATGCAATTATTCCGGAAGCAAGTCGGCAGCAGCCATAATCTAAAGTGTTGTAGCCTTCGTTATCTGTTACAAGAGCATCATATTGATTAAGGACAAGCCGTGCAAGCTCTAAATCACCAGCAAGTATCAGCATATTTACAAGATTAAGCATCTGTTGGAGCATATCATGCGTTTCAATTATGCCGGTGTCAGCATATGAAATCCTTATCTCAAATGCCTTGTGTAAGGCTTCGGTTGCTTTATCAGTTTTTTTAAGTGCAAGATATACATTGGACAGATTGTTATAAAGATTTGAGAGTAGATTGATATAGCGCTTCTGATTCATGGTGTTCATAGTGTCATCTTCATTTTCAAGCAGGTGTATAGCTTTTTCACGTTTCTTTACAGCCACATCATAATCCTTTCTCATGTATGAAAGCTCTGCTTTGTAGTCTAAAAGTAATGCTCTGTCACAGACAGAATCGATATGCTCCTGTTCCATAAGGTATGATATCCGGTCAGCCAGTTTTGACATATAATCCCTGACAGAGTATTTTTCAAGATATGGAAACATATCCTGAAGGAATAATAGATAACAGGCAGAATTATCATTGATGATGTTTTCTACAACACTTATCATAGCCTGTATCGTATTATCGGGCTTTCGGACTTCTAAGCCATGCATCAAGCAGATTGAGTGAAGACTGTTTACAAGTGTCTGACAATTGGAAATGCAAGGATTTAATTCCTCATATATGATTTCCTGTATCAGAGGATGCAGGTTTATTTTCTTATTCTCTATGTCATCTGTTATAAAACCATATCGGGCAAGATAATTAACATCATGTAAAGAGGCGAGCTGCAGCCAGTTCCTGAAATGATTCTTATACACGCCGGATACCGGAAGGATTGACAGGTTCTTAAGTATATCGGTTTGAGAAGAATTAAGCCGGCTGATCTGCATAAGAATACGCAAATGTTCAATCATAAGCCCATCATAATAATCCCCATCTTTATATAATTCCACATTTTCACTATCTGTGATATTAAGCCCACACTGCTTTAATTCATGCAGTAATTCATCAGGCTCAAGACCGCCTGCTGCAAGTGAAAGAGCTGATAATACGACAGTCAGGGTGTGGGAATGAACTTCTCTTATTATCTGTTTAACTGTTTCGGTATCATCATCCGAATAAGGACAATGCGAAGCAAAAAGCTGTAAAAGGTCTTTTTCAGATGCTATCTCTTTAATCTTAATCGAAGCATATTGTTTTACTTCACAGCGTGTCGTGACAAGCAATTCAAAATCATTCTTTACAAATTCTTTGAAAAAAGCATCATCCTTAGGAAGTGCATTAAAGTTATCCAGTATCACAAGGCTGTCCTGATGCAGGGAGCGTAGCAGTCGGTAATGTGAGTCAAATAGAGCATCCTCATCCATATCTGATGTATCATCTGAAAATTCCATGGCTGCAATGTCTTTTCGCAGTCTGCCGGAATAAAACAGGTAGATGATATTGGTATATTTCTTTTTATTCCTGCTGGCATAATATTTTGCCAGTTCACTTTTTCCTATTCCTGCGATTCCATTTATGAAAACAACGGATTCAGAAGCAAGCAGTCTGCCACATTCTTTTATCTCATCATTTCTTCCGATGAATTCTTTTACAACAGCCGGCAAACGATTACTTAGCAGAATGTCAGTAAGCTCCGGTGAATACAGGTTCTTTCTGTTATGGTCAGATAATATGGCGTAAAGCATAACATCTGTAAAAAATGTGGCATTATCATCAATGGCAATTAATTCATCAGCTTTGGTAATGCCAATTATTTTTCGGCTGTTATTAATCATATCTTCCAACAAATATCTGGTATTAGAAACATTTATAAGATTAGGAATAATCTTGTTCTTAAAGTCCGTAATCATCTGATTACGCCCGGTATCATTTTTGTATTCATTCAGAATATCTACAGGAACAGGTCTTGCTCCATTACACCAGCGGCTGAATGTGATGTTATCATCTGAAGCTTCACCATAGTCAGAGGCTTCATCCAACAGGCAGAGCGAAAACAGGTCACGCACAAGCCGGTGCTGTGGGTAAGTCTTTATTTTATTGTCAAGTAATGCACCTGTCACATGTGCAAATGTCAATTGATTTTTCATACTTTCTCCATGTCTATGTCAACTTCCAGTCAACATGTCGTCAATGTGTTTCATTCTCAAAATTTACTATCATTATCACAACAAAACATAGCCAGCAGACAGCAGAAGATATCTGAAATGGCTATAAATATTATAACATAGAACAAACATATGTTCTACAACTTTTTTGTACATTGAAAACTAAATGAGCTTTATCATATGCCAACAGAACCAGCGAAGATGTTTCCGGTAGGAAACGGAGCGGGTGAAGACACTTCCGTCAAGGGTGGGAAACGGACTCGAACAGGAGTAGCCCACAGGTCACGAAGCGATTCGGGGGACTAAAGGTCAGCTGTGAGACTGACAACATGTGATATGCAGAAAGCCAAATGAAGTATCTTTCAACGGTATGATTATCACAATTGAGATTTCGGTAAAAGAAGGTGATATGTTTAGTATTTTAAGAAGGGGGTGTTTACACATGGCAAAAGAATTAGAATTAGCCAAGAAACTGGCTGTACTTGGGTGGATTTTCCGCAAGGGACTGATTACCGAAGATGAGTACAGTAGAACAAGAATTCATATTATGAGTGAATATGATGTTATAACTTTTATGACAGCATAGCCGCACATTCGTTAACATTTATATTTTGAATTATAGTGTAGGCAGTAGCAGAAATGATGTTACTGCCAATTTATTTTATACAGACAAATTTTAGGGAAGGAGCGTTTTCTATGGATGAAAAACAGGTAGAAGTAATAAAGAAAGTGGATGGTCCTGTTATCAGAGACCGCAGAAAGATGGGAAAACCACTTACTATTACAAGAAAAAGAGTAGCAGCATATGTCCGTGTCAGCACGAATGGAGAAGAGCAGATACAGAGCTTTAATTCACAGAAGCAGTACTATCAGGATAAGATAGATTCCAATAAAGAGTGGGTTATGGTTGGGATATACGCTGATGAGGGTATCACAGGAACCAAAACAACGAAAAGAGAGCAGTTTCTTAAGATGATTGATGATTGTATGAATGGTCTTATAGATATTGTAATTACGAAGTCAGTATCAAGATTTTCACGAAATCTTGTTGATACACTGCAATATACCAGAATGCTAAAGGTAAAGGGAGTTACAGTAATTTTTGAAAAAGAGAATATTGACACATCAAAGATGGAAAGTGAGATGCAGTTATCACTTTTATCTGCTCTTGCACAGAATGAGGTTGAGTCTTTATCCCAGAATGTGACAATGGGTGTGCAGATGAAAATGTCCAGAGGAGAGCTGATGGGATTTAACGGATGTCTCGGATATGATTATAACCCGGAGGATAAGAGTATAACTATCAATGAGGCAGAAGCAGAGACAGTTCGCCTGATTTATGATTTGTATCTGCAGGGATATGGTGCATATAGAATTGCGAAGGAGCTTACGAGGCTTGGTAAGGTCAATAAAAAGGGCAATGTTAAGTGGACAGACAGCGGTGTTAGGGGAATTCTTAAGAATGAAAAGTACAAGGGCGATTTGCTTATGGGAAAAACTTACACAGTAGACCCGATATCAAAGAGGCGTCTGGATAATCACGGTGAATCCAATAAATATTATACGAAGAATCATCATGAAGCCATTATTTCAGAGGAAGAGTGGGATAAAGTTCAGGATATTTTAAAAAGCAGATATCGTACTAATGAAAATGTATCAGATGCGGAGAGAATCAAGTTTGCAAGAAAATACGCTTTTAGCAGTATGTGTCAGTGTGGTTTCTGTGGAACTAATCTCACCAGACGTTCCCATAATCAGGATACAAAGCATAAAAAGCCGGTATGGAAATGCCGGACGGCAACGAATAAGGGAATTGCAAACTGCCCACATAGCAAAGCCGTAGATGAAGTGGTTATCGAAAATGCGTTTCTTGAGATGTTTAAGTTGCTTGCAGAGAATTTTGATGATGTACTTGAATCTGTGTTGTCATCAGTAGAAGAAACATTATCCAAAGACGACAGTACAGAAAAATTGAAGCGTATTGAGAAAGAGATTTCCTCGCTTGAAAAGAAGAGAAAAAAATTGACTGATATGTATCTGGATGATAAAATTTCTAAAGAAGCTTATGACGATAAATACAGTGAGATTAGCAATAAGTTGGATAAATGTGAAGAAGAAAAGCATTTATTTTCTGACTGCGTATTATCACAGAAGAATATTGCTGATAAGATGAAACTCATTAGGCAGAAGATTAAAGGGGCTGATGTACTTGATGAATTTGACAGAGTAGTATTTGAAAGTATTGTGGAGAAAGTCGTTGTCGGTGATATGGAAGAGGATGGCACAGCTGATCCGTATAAGCTGACATTTGTGCTAAAGGGTATGGATGACAGAAGCATACCATATGCCAGAGACCGATATATGAATCTTTGTGAAAAGGCTGTGTAGACAACAAGGAGGAGCTTAAAAATGAGCGATAATCATGACTTGTTGAATGATAAAGATGTGTGTTCTTTTGAAGAACACGAGGCAGAAAATGTGTGTTCCAACAAAGATGCCGTTGCATGTGGAGACGGTAGTACTGCTTTCCCACAAAAAGCCAGACGGACATATCAACGTAAAAGTTGAGTTTGGTGAGGGTGAGGGAAAAGTTCCGCTTGATAATATCGTTAAAAGAGCCGAAGAATACAAGCCCAAGGAACGAGTGACCTACAAAATGATAAAGGAGTACATAGAAGCAAAATACGGCTTCAGGGTACATACCGCATATATCGCAGAGGTAAAGAGAGATTTAGGCTTGCCAATGTATGATGCTCCTAATGCGGTAGAAGAATTGAAACAGCCGAGGAAACATCCGACAGCAGAGAAAGTGGAAGCCATAAAGGATGCGTTGAAGCATTTTGAAGTGATTTAATGAGGATAGGCGTATCATTAGAAATAGTGGTACGCTTATTTTTTTACATAGTTGTCTTTTCGTTGACCAATATTTTATTTGGTTATAAAAGCGGAGGACAGATTTTATACTAAACTGCCTAATTGATAGAATTAAAAGCGTTCACTTTGCTATTATTGACTTAAAGAGAAAAATCAAATATAATATATTAAAGTGCCCAATCGTTGACTTGATTAGGGGCGATTAAATAGAGGTGAAGATATGCTTCAGAATAAAGATATTGAGACACTGAGAATGTTGTTTAGCAGTCATAATTATGTTATGACTACTGCTGAACTTACAGCTTCAAAGTTATACTATGCAGATATAAAACAACTTTTAGATGAAGGATTGATTGAAAGAGTCAGGCGAGGTTACTATCACTGGACTCAAGATTATGGAGAAAGTGAAGTTGTCATTATCAATCGATTGTTTCCCGATGCAGTGCTCTGTATGGAGACTGCCCTATTCTATTATAGATACAGTGACAGAAATCCTGCCGAATGGAACTTTGCAATAGATAAAAATGTCTCTAAGCGGCGAACAAAAATCGATTATCCGTTTATAAAGGCATATCGTGTAGAGTCAGAGTTGGTTACGCTGGGCGAAACCGAAGGTGAAATTGATTTCCACAAAGTCCGCATTTATGACCGTGACCGTACTATTTGCGATGTGCTGCGAAATATGAACAAGATAGATAAGGAGGTTTTTAATAAAGCAGTACAAGGCTATGTTAAGGACCCGAAAAAGAATATACCGAATCTTATAGAATATGCGAAAGCTTTGCGTGTTCAAACGCGTGTAAAAGAATTGATTGGAGTGTGGTTGTAATGGCAGATATAGCAGCTTCCGTTCTGGCAAAGCTGAGAAATAAAGCAAAAGCTTCTGGTATCAGTTACCAGCAATGTTTGCAGCTTTTTGTGCAGGAAGAATTTTTGAGAAAGTTATCAAAATCTGGGTGTGAGGATACGCTTATACTCAAAGGTGGATTGTTCATTTATACTTTAACTAATTTTGAAAGTAGAGCAACAATTGATGTCGATTTCTTGCTCCGTGGATACTCTAATACAATAGATGATGTAAAAGAGTTGATTTGTAAAATCATCGACACGCCGACTGGTAACGATTATATAGAAATGCGAGCAAAAGGCTTTGAAGAGATTTCTCCGCAAAGAAAATATCACGGTATCAGTACACAAATTATTGCTCAAATAAAAAATGTGCGTGTGCCGTTTAATGTTGATATAGGAGTGGGCGATATTATAGTCCCCCGTGCCGAAGAACGCACAATCAACACTCAGCTTCCAGATTTTGAAGCACCTGTAATCAAAACTTATTCCCTTGAAAGCACCATTGCCGAGAAGTTTGATGCCATACTGCAACGCTTTGAACTGACAGGCAGGATGAAAGATTTTTATGACATCTATTATCTTTCAAGGACATTCGATTTTGAGGGTGCAAAATTACAGGCAGCTATATTTGAAACCTTACAGCGGCGTGGCACTCCCTATGACAGAGATAGTTTTAAGCGTGTTGTTGCACTTGCCGATGATGAAGATATGCAGAAGCGTTGGAAATTCTTTTTGAAAACCATAAAAGATAACACACTTGAGTTTCCATTTGTCATTGAAGAAATCCAGACTTTTCTTGAGCCTGTGTTTGACGCAATTGTGAATGAGAACGAATGGCAAGAACAGTGGAACTTTATTATGAAATGGAATAAAAATGAAAGGAGTCCTAAATTATGAGTAGTGTACTTACTGTTGAACAGCGTGAACAAGCAGGTTCTGACTCCTATAATAGATTTGAATATCAAGTTCATTGGATTGTATGCCATATAATAGGTAAACTTCAAGAAGATGCAGAGTGTATTGTTTTTTGTGAATTTCATGATGATATGGCTGAATTTTCTCCCAATAATCAGCAGTATCAGTTTTTTCAAATAAAGACAAAAGAAGATTCTTCTGACTGGACTATTGCGGAAATGTCTAAAAGGGAAAAGAAAAAAAGCTGTCTCTTATACACATCTCCGAGCCCACGAGACTCCTGAGCATCTCG
>ENA-OYCX01000567-OYCX01000567.1-human-gut-metagenome-genome-assembly--contig:-NODE-567-length-9289-cov-5.056314_pt1 | contig 9289 bp, 2 predicted proteins | sample MGYA00243459_ERZ652885 | MGnify/ENA primary metagenome ERZ652885 (study PRJEB26926, sample SAMN06164570) | human gut metagenome | biome: ENVO:00009003; feature: ENVO:2100002; material: ENVO:00002003...
TCATGGAGCAGCTGAAAAGCCAGCCCAAGGCAGAACACAAAAAGACAGCACCCAAAAAGAGTGCGGAAAGGGAGATTTGATATGGGAAACTTTACTTTTGAGGAAATGAACCTGATGTGCATTTACAATACCGGCAGCCGCACCGGGCTGATCGACAGCCTGCGTGAAATGCACGGCGAGCTTTCGCCGGAGGAAACGGAACTGAGGGAGCTGACCGACAGCGCCCTTACGAAGCTCTGTGCGATGACCGATGAGAAGTTTGCCAAACTGGAGCTGTACCCGGATTTTGACCAGTAAACACCATAACCGCAGGGATGGGGTGGCAATCTGCCACCCCACCTCTTTACCCCAAAACCGAAAGGAGGACAGAACACCATGCCAACCAAAGCTGAACTATATGCACAGATGGCGGACAAGGTGGCAACACAGCTCACGGGGAGCTGGCAGGAATGGGCAGGGTTTCTCACCACTGCTTCCCGCCTTTACAAGTACCCGTTCCATGAGCAGCTGATGATCTACGCCCAGCGACCGGACGCCACCGCCTGTGCGGAGTACGATTTGTGGAATGAAAAGATGGGCCGGTATGTAAGGCGCGGCTCCAAGGGAATCGCTCTGGTGGACGATTCCGGGGACAGGCCCCGCCTGCGCTATGTTTTTGATATTTCCGACACCGGAACCCGTGAACATTCCCGCACTCCCTGGCTGTGGCAGTTGGAGGAGCGCCATCTGGATTCCGTGCAGGCCATGCTGGAGCGCACCTATGATGTTTCCGGTGATGACCTTGCCGGACAGCTCACCGAGGTAGCCGGAAAACTGGCTGAGGAATACTGGACGGAGCATCAGCAGGACTTCTTCTATATCGTTGACGGTTCCTTTTTGGAGGAATATGATGAGTATAACATCGGAGTGCAGTTCAAGGCAGCCGCCACCGTCAGCATCACTTACGCTTTGATGTCCCGCTGTGGACTGGAGCCGGAACGCTACTTCGACCACGAAGATTTCATGGCGATCTTTGATTTCAACACCCCGTCCACCATCGGGGCGCTGGGAACAGCGGTCAGCCAGATCAACCAGCAGGTGCTGCGGCAGATCGGCGTTACCGTCCGAAATGCAGAGCGCGAAGCCAACCAAGAAAGGAGCAAACAAGATGAACAATCCCATGACCTATATCCAGAACGGAGACTATCTGATTCCCGACCTGAAGCTGAGCCAGCAGCCGGAGAAACCCCTGGGCAAGTACGGAAGGATGAGGAAAACCTACCTGAAGGAACACCGTCCCATCCTCTACAACCAGATGTTGCTGAGCGAGAAGCTGTACCCGCACCTTCTGGAGATCGACGAGACCGCCCAGAGCAGACTGGAGCAGATGATGCCCCAGCTGGCGAAGGAAGCGGGAGCCACCGAGGAACTGAAAGCCAGCGATCCCATGAAGTGGGTGGGGCTGATGAACACCTGCAAAGCCCAGGCAGAGGAGATCCTGATGGCGGAGCTTATCAACAGCTGACCCTAAACCTGTTCCTCTCCGAAGCGGAACAGATCCAATCCATAGATGAAGCAGAGAATGTAGCGCATACATCCTCTGCTTTTTCTTTTGCCCAAAATGACATCGACCATGTGCTGCGTTTGGGCGGCAATACAGACCGTCAAAGGGAGCGTGTGGTTGCAGCCTTTGAAAAGCAGAAAACCACCGCTGAGATTGCCGAGATACTGAAAACGCTGTACCACGGCGGCAATGGCCTTGGCAGTGTGAGCGCATGGTATGCCGAGGATGGTATCCATCTTTCCCATGGGAAGTCTGTCCGTTATGACAGGTCTGCCCAGGTCATTTCCTGGGAGAGCGCCGCAGAGCGTATCGGGGAGCTTTTGGAGAGCGGCCAGTTTGCCTCCAATGTGGAGCTTGCAGAAGCGGCAGGCTATGAACGCTCCCTCCTTGCAGAAAAGCTCTGGTATCTGTATCACGATCTCAGTGAGGGTGCCAGAGAAGCCGGATATTTGTCCTGCCTGTCAGAGATCAAAGGCAATGGTTTCCCGGAGGAGACTCGCCGCCTGACGGAGCAGCTGAGTGACCCGGCTTTCCGCCAGACACTCAAGGAAGAATACGCCGCCTTCTGGACTGCCTATCAGCAGGACCGTGACCTGTTGCGTTTTCACTATCACAGACCAAGGGAGATCTGGGAGAACCTGAAGGACCTTGACCTGCCACGCAGGACCTTTTCTTCAGACCTTTCCCAAGTGCCAACCGTTCAGCACTTCATTACCGAGGATGAGATCGACGCCGCTATGACCGGCGGCAGCAGTTTCGCCGGAGGAAAAGGCCGTATCTATGCGTTCTTCATGGCAAACCATACGGATAAGGAGAAAGTGAGATTCCTCAAAGACGAGTATGGCATTGGCGGACGCTCTCATGCCTTGTCCGGTGCAACACACAGCGGCGAAGATCACGATGGGAAAGGACTGCACTATAAAAAGCAGGACTGCCCGGATGTTCACTTGAACTGGGAAAAGGTTGCCAAGCGCATTACCTCACTTGTCCAGAAAGGCCGCTATCTTACCGAACAGGAACAGGCGCAGTATGACAAAATCCAGGCTGAAAAGGAACTGGTCGAAGAAGATGCCATTCAAGCCCAGCAGCCGGAGGTGGAGGAAGAAACGCCAAAGCCTACCCTTCGGGAGCAGTTTGAGCAGTATAAGCCTGTGGTGACTGCCGCTATTTCCGAGGATGCCGCATACCGCAATGCCTGCGGTCATTCTGACCGTGAAAATGCTGTCATCGAGGGCAATGCCGCTGTGCGCCGTGCGGTTCTTGGTTCTAAGGATATGGAGCTGATCCGACTCTATTCGGATGTGCCGGAGTTCCGTCAGCGTTTACACCGGGAAGTGATCGACGAGACCTATCCAAAGCTCCATGAGCTTCTGCGCCCTCTTTCTCAGGAAGATATTGATACTGCCCTTTGTGCATGGAACGGCAATATCGAGAGTAAACACGCTGTTGTCCGCTATATGAAAGACCATGCAAGAGAAAAAGATACCGCCGCATGGCTGGCTCAGGAATACGGCGGCAGTAACAGCAACAGCCTGTTCGTTGTCCGTGCCGGCAGCCCGGAGGAAACGCAGCTGCCCTGGCCGAAGGTACAGCGCAGGCTTGCCCAGCTCATTCAGGAGGACCGGTTCTATACCGAAGAAGAACAGGACCGTTTTGACAACATCGACCCCATCGCCATCCGGGAAGCCCTGGAGGAAAGAGGGATCGTCAACGGCCAGGTGGCAGACCCGGAAAAACTGGACAATGCCCCATTTATCCAACAGGTGATGTCAGATGCCGAGACAGAGCAGACTTCCGAAGTTTCCATTTCCGATGAGGAATATGACGCAGTTCGCCGCCCAATTCCGCAAAGAACCTCCTATGACCCAGCCGCCCCGGTCTATGCCGTGGGCGATACCGTGTATATCGAGGATGACGCCTATCAGATCACCGAGCTGCGGGAGGACACCGTACAGCTTCTGCCCACCGGGATGGTATATCCCATCTACCGGGCAGAGCGCAAAGAACAGTTCGAGCAGCTGCTTCGGGCAGACCGCCGCAATGCTTACTATACCGAGTTTCTTCCCATTGACCCGGACAAGGCAGATCAGGACTTGCGGGATGTATTGGCTCATGGACTGATGGATGAAGCGGATAAAAAGCAGATTTCCACGCTGCTGCAATCCGGCAGGAGCAACAGCGAGATCGCCTACTGGCTGAGCAGAGCCTATTCCGGTGAGATCGAGACACTGAATCTGGAGACCGGCGATATTGCCGATTACCGTACCACGGCACAGGGCATAGAACTGGAAGTCATGGATGCAGAGGAAAAGCGTCTGGCTATGCTGTATTTCCGCTGGGATGAGGTTGCGCCTTTGCTGCGCGGGATGTATGCCCGTCAGCTGGATGGCTTTGGACAGGAACAGCCCCAACCGGCTGCCGAATCCCCGACCTTCCATTCCGAGACCATGGCCGTCTATCCGGGCGATAAGAACAATCTGCCTTATGATGTGGTGGTGGAACGACTGCATATCGAGGAGCCGGAGCCACCAGCCCCTGTGACTGAGCCGGAGAAAACCTTTGAGGAAGTGTTGGATGAACACCCGGTTTCCATTCAGGTCAATGGCCAGTGGCAGACCTTCCCCAATGCCAAAGCTGCCGAGGAAGCCTCCTATGAGGAATACAAGGCAAACCTGCGCCGCAATGCACAAAACTTCCGTATTACCGATGAGCATTTGGGCGAAGGCGGTCCGAAAGCCAAGTTCCAGGCAAATATCAATGCCATTCGTTTGCTGAAAGAGCTGGAAGCTGCCGGACAGCAGGCAAGCCCCGAACAGCAGGAGGTTCTTTCTCGATATGTGGGCTGGGGCGGTCTCTCTGATGCGTTTGACCCGGAGAAACCGGCATGGGCTTTAGAGTATGCCCAGCTGAAAGAGCTGCTGACCCCGGAAGAATATACTGCCGCCAGAAGCTCTACCCTCAACGCCCATTACACCAGCCCTACGGTCATTCAGGCCATCTATGAAGCGGTGGACCGTATGGGATTTGAGACCGGAAATATTCTGGAGCCGTCTATGGGTGTGGGCAATTTCTTCGGTATGCTGCCGGAGAAAATGCGAAACAGCCGTCTGTATGGCGTGGAGCTGGATTCCATCAGCGGACGGATTGCAAAACAACTCTACCCCAAGGCCGACATCACCGTGGCCGGGTTTGAGACCACCGACAGGCGAGATTTCTATGACCTTGCCATTGGTAATGTGCCTTTCGGCCAGTATCAGGTTCGAGATAAAGCCTATGACAAGCTGAATTTCAGCATCCACAACTACTTTTTTGCCAAAGCACTCGACCAGGTGCGTCCCGGCGGCGTGGTAGCTTTTGTGACCTCTCGATATACCATGGACGCCAAGGATTCCACCGTGCGCCGCTATCTTGCCCAGCGTGCCGAGCTGCTGGGAGCTATCCGTCTGCCCAATGACGCGTTCAAAAAGAATGCCGGTGCCGAGGTGGTATCGGACATCATCTTCCTCCAAAAGCGGGACCGCCCGCTGGACATCGTGCCGGAATGGACCCAGACCGGACAGACGGAGGACGGGTTTGCCATCAACCGGTATTTTATCGACCACCCGGAAATGGTGCTGGGCAGACAGGAGCCGGTAAGCACTGCTCATGGTATGGACTACACCGTGAACCCTATCGAGGGACTGGAGCTTTCCGACCAGCTGCATGATGCGGTGAAGTATATTCATGGCACTTATCAGGAGGCAGAGCTGCCGGAGCTGGGCGAAGGCGAAGCCATTGACACCTCCATTCCTGCTGACCCCAATGTGAAGAACTATTCCTATGCCATTGTAGACGGGCAGGTGTACTACCGGGAAAACAGCCGTATGGTGCGCCCTGACCTCAACGCCACCGCCGAAGCCCGTGTAAAAGGTCTTGTGGGACTGCGTGATTGTGTGCAGGAACTGATCGACCTTCAGATGGATGCAGCGGTTCCGGACAGCACCATTCGGGAGAAGCAGGCGGAACTGAACAGCCTCTATGACAGCTTTTCTGCCAAATACGGTCTCATCAATGACCGTGCAAACCGTCTGGCCTATGCAGACGATTCTTCCTATTACCTGCTCTGTGCGCTGGAAGTCATCGACGAGGACGGAAAGCTGGAACGCAAGGCGGATATGTTCACCAAACGGACCATCAAGCCCCATCAGGCAGTGGCTACTGTGGATACGGCAAGCGAAGCACTGGCGGTGTCCATCTCGGAAAAAGCCTGCGTGGATATGGACTATATGAGCCAGCTTACCGGAAAAACAAAAGAAGAACTGGCCGGAGAGCTGCAAGGCGTAATCTTCCGTGTACCGGGACAGTTGGAGCAGGACGGAACGCCCCATTATGTGACTGCTGATGAATACCTTTCCGGCAATGTACGCCGCAAACTGCGTCAGGCGCAGCGGGCGGCACAGCAGGACCCGGTTTATGCAGTCAATGTGGAAGCTCTTACCGCCGCCCAGCCCAAAGACCTGGATGCGTCGGAGATCGAGGTGCGTCTGGGCGCTACCTGGATTGACAAGGAATATATCCAGCAGTTTATGTACGAGACCTTCAACACCCCGTTTTATCTCCAGCGCAGTATCGAGGTCAACTATTCGTCCTTTACCGCTGAATGGCAGATCAAGGGGAAATCTTCTGTATCCTACAACGATGTGGCAGCTTATACCACCTATGGGACCAGTCGTGCCAATGCCTACAAGATTTTAGAGGACAGCCTGAACCTGCGGGATGTCCGCATCTATGACACCATAGAGGACGCAGACGGAAAAGAGCGCCGCGTGCTGAACGCCAAGGAGACCACCCTGGCGGCTCAAAAACAGCAGGCGATCCGGGAAGCCTTTAGGGACTGGATCTGGAGAGACCCGGAGCGCCGCCAGACTTTGGTGCGCCAGTATAACGAAGAAATGAACTCTACCCGTCCCCGCGAGTATGATGGCAGCCATATCACTTTTGGGGGCATGAACCCGGCCATTACCCTGCGGGAACACCAGAAAAGCGCCATCGCCCATGTGCTGTATGGAGGAAATACCCTGTTGGCACATGAAGTAGGCGCAGGCAAAACTTTTGAAATGGTAGCTGCTTCGATGGAAGCCAAACGCCTGGGCTTGTGCCAGAAATCTCTCTTTGTGGTTCCAAACCATCTGACCGAGCAGTGGGCGTCGGAGTTTCTGCGTCTCTATCCTTCCGCCAATATCTTAGTCACCACCAAAAAGGACTTTGAGACCCATAACCGAAAGAAGTTCTGCGCTCGTATTGCGACGGGTGATTATGATGCCATTATCATGGGACACAGCCAGTTTGAGCGTATCCCCATCAGCCGGGAGCGTCAGGAACGGCTTCTCTATGAGCAGATCGACGAGATCACCGAGGGCATCGCAGAGGTGCAGGCCAGCGGCGGCGAGCGTTTTACCGTCAAGCAGCTGGAGCGTACCAGAAAGTCTCTGGAAGCCAGACTGGAAAAGCTGCAAGCCGAGGGGCGAAAAGACGATGTGGTAACTTTTGAGCAGCTGGGTGTGGACCGTTTGTTTGTGGACGAGGCCCACAACTATAAAAACCTGTTTCTATACACAAAAATGCGGAATGTGGCTGGTCTTTCCACATCGGACGCGCAGAAATCCTCCGATATGTTTGCCAAGTGCCGCTATATGGATGAGATCACCGGAAACCGTGGCGTGATCTTTGCCACCGGCACACCGGTCAGCAACTCCATGACCGAGCTTTACACCATGCAGCGTTACCTTCAGTATGAACGCCTGCAAGAACTGAACATGACCCACTTCGACTGCTGGGCTTCCCGATTTGGGGAGACCGTCACAGCATTGGAGCTGGCACCGGAAGGCACCGGCTACCGGGCAAGAACGAGATTCAGCAAGTTCTTTAATCTGCCGGAGCTGATGAACCTGTTCAAAGAAGTGGCGGACATCAAGACCGCCGACCAACTGAACCTGCCCACCCCGGAGGTGGAATACCACAACATCGTGGCGCAGCCTACCGAACATCAGCAGGAAATGGTCAAAGCTCTTTCGGAGCGTGCATCGCTGGTACACAGCGGAACTGTTGACCCGTCCCAGGATAACATGCTCAAGATTACCTCGGATGGCCGTAAGTTGGGGCTTGACCAGAGGATCGTCAACCAGATGCTGCCGGACGAACCTGGCACAAAGGTCAATCAGTGTGTGGACAACATCATGCAGATCTGGCGGGACGGCAAAGCTGACAAGCTGACCCAGCTGGTGTTCTGCGACATTTCTACACCACAGGCCAAAGCTCCTGCAAGCAAGGCGGCGAAAACGCTGGATAATCCACTGCTTCACGCATTGGAAGGCGCTGTGCCTCTGCCGGAGCAGGAACCGGTCTTTACGGTATATGACGATATTCGTCAGAAACTCATTGCTCAGGGAATGCCTGCCGACCAGATCGCTTTTATCCATGAAGCCAATACCGAAGTGCGGAAAAAGGAGCTGTTCTCTAAAGTCCGTACCGGTCAGGTTCGTGTCCTTTTGGGCAGCACCGCCAAGATGGGCGCAGGCACCAATGTGCAGGACCGTCTGGTGGCACTTCATGACCTGGACTGTCCGTGGAGACCGGGAGACCTTGCCCAGCGCAAGGGCCGTATCGAGCGCCAGGGTAACCAGAATCCTCTTGTCCATGTGTACCGCTATGTGACCGAAGGAACCTTTGACGCATACCTCTGGCAGACGGTGGAGAATAAGCAAAAATTCATTAGTCAGATCATGACTTCTAAATCGCCGGTACGCTCCTGCGATGATGTGGATGAAACCGCCCTCAGTTTTGCAGAGATCAAGGCTTTGTGTGCCGGAGACCCACGTATCAAAGAGCGTATGGATTTGGATGTGGAGGTATCCCGCCTGAAGCTGATGAAAGCCGACCACCAGAGCAAGCAATATCGTCTGGAGGACCAGCTGCTCAAATACTTCCCGGAGGAGATTGAAAAGCACAAAGGCTTTATCAAGGGCTTTGAATCCGATCTGGAGGTTTTGGCAGCGCACCCGCACCCGGAGGACGGTTTTGCTGGTATGGAAATCCGCGGCGATCTGCTGACCGATAAGGAGAACGCCGGTGCAGCCCTTTTGGATGCCTGCAAGGAGGTCAAAACCTCCGATCCGGTGCAGATCGGCAGCTACCGGGGCTATGCCATATCCGTGGAATTTTCCGCTTGGAAACAGGAGTATACGCTCCTGCTGAAAGGACAGATGACCCACCGGGCAACCCTTGGTACAGACCCTCGCGGAAATCTTACCCGTATCGACAATGCCCTCGCCCAGATGCCCCAGCGTCTGGAGGCGGCAAAGGCCCAGCTGGATAACCTCTATCAGCAGCAGGCTGCCGCAAAGGAGGAAGTCGGAAAGCCATTCCTTTATGAAGAAGAACTGAGAAGCAAAAACGCCCGTCTGGTGGAGCTGGATACCCTGCTCAACATCGACGGAAAGGGGCAGGCACATACCGAGTCTGTTGTTACCAAAAGCACACGGACTTCGGTGTTGGATAACCTAAAACGCCCGGTGCAACCCCGCAGTACAGACAAGAAACCAAAACAGCATGAGGAGGTGCGATAACATGAATACCAATAATCTGAATACGGCCCTTTATGAAAAGATGGCCACTGAGCAGGAAAAATATAGGGACTGGTTGAAAAGCCAGCCCCCGGAAGAAATCCTGCACCACACCTATGAATATACTGTCCGTGAGGATATTGTG
>ENA-OYCX01000582-OYCX01000582.1-human-gut-metagenome-genome-assembly--contig:-NODE-582-length-9090-cov-5.072607_pt1 | contig 9090 bp, 9 predicted proteins | sample MGYA00243459_ERZ652885 | MGnify/ENA primary metagenome ERZ652885 (study PRJEB26926, sample SAMN06164570) | human gut metagenome | biome: ENVO:00009003; feature: ENVO:2100002; material: ENVO:00002003...
CACACTTTGCGTATACTTTCTTGGGCATCGTCCTGTCGGACGCATTTCCCATCGAGAAAACGTGGTATTTTATCATAATGACGGATTGTTTTCATTCGTGGAAGCCGGGGTCTTTCCTTTGGCGGCATCCAAGTCGACTGTGCCTTTACCGGCCTTTTCGGCCTTCAGGGTGGCGGCTTGGGCTATGCGGCTTGCTACGGGATTGAAAGTGGCGCGGGAACGAAGATTTTGGAAGTCTTCTCCCGGCGTGAACACAATGTTGACGGCGGTGATGTTGCTTTCTGTAAATTTCTTCAGGTCTTCCGCACCTTCCGAGCCTATAGAAATCCAGAAATTACCCAATTCAGCCAGTTGTACTTTCTTTCCCTCCAGAAGCATCTCTACAAGGCACTCGCACATATCGGCTATTACACCTTTTACCGTTCCGCGAGTGAATACGCCATTGTGGTCGGCAATGTGTTTGACAAACTGGCTGAATGGCATGATTTCAGAAACTTGAGCTTTTGCATACGCTTTTTGGGCGGCATCGACATCCATCGGGTTGCCCATCATAAATACACTGTAATCAATCATAATAAAATAAAGTTTAAAAGTTTTGTGTTTCCGGGATGTTCGTTCATCCTTCCGACACGACAAAATTAATGCGGGGAAATACCGTAAAAAAATCTATTTATTATCGTTTACTAACTGTTGACTGCCGTTCACTAGCTATTGACTGACCGTTAACTACCCGTTGACGAATCATTCAAACAATAAGCTTATGGATAGTGAGACACACTTCAGCATCGTCTTCAACATTTATGGAGGCAGCAACCAGATTCTTCCCAATGCTACTTCCGCCACACAGAATTATTACGCTGATGAGGCGGAACCGGAGGAGGATGACGTAAACAAGGATGAGGAACCTATTTTATCTCCCGAGGCTATGCGTCTCTTCTCCTATATAAATAAGGTGGAGGATTTACGTGTCTATCTGGTACAGATAGCGGAATGCACCAATGCGGTGGAACTGGCCAGGGTTATAGTCAATATGGCCGAACGGGAACCGAAGATCACTCCGGAAGAGATTGTGAAGGAGCGTTTTATCTCGCTGTTCCTTCCTCTTACACCTTTGTTTGTATCGGGCAAGACCATTAGTAATATCCGTGCGCGTATCAATAACGCTTGGGCAAGACGACCGAAAAAGCGGTTATGACCGGAGGTGAAAGAACGGTGATAAGTGTGGGAAAAAAGTAAGATATGTTCGTGGGCAAAGTAAGATATGTTACTTTGCGATTTAAGTCCACTTACTTTGCTTGGGAACATATCTTACTAAAGATCCGAAAAAATAGCTTTCGTGAAAAGTATGGTAAGTACCTTTGCTTTTGAAACAATATCTATAATCGATAACAGAGGTAAGAGTGCTTACCGAATTAAATGCTTATGTGATGAATGATTACGCAAATATTACTCAAATAACACTTTTGGTCAGGAGACTGGATATTGGTACAAAAGTAATTAGGGTTAGACAGCATTCTCAAGAAAATCAATTGTTCAAATATAGAAAAGATCTATCTTATCCACCGAAAGAAAAGGTTAAGTTGGCAAGGGCTAATATGGATGGACAACCTATGTTTTATGGTGCTGTTTTTTCAAACTTCTGTATAAATGATAATCCACGTCTTACATGTCTTTTAGAAACCAATAAGGAAGTCTTAGATGATACTTTTGTAGGGAAGAAAGATTTGACTTATTCACTTTGGCTGAATAAGAGAGAGATTAATCTTTTTGTAATCCCTGTATTTGATAGCTATCCACATCCTGCGAAGGACTTTGAATGGTATTATGAACTATGGAAAGAACTGATGCAAGATGATAGAATCAATAAAGAACAGATAAACGTTTTAAAAGAATTGTCACGACATTTTTCCTTGACTGGAGAGAAAAAAGAAGAGGAAAACAGCTATGCTTATACAGCTGATTTTACAACTCATTTATTTAAGACTCATCCTGAAATTGATGGAATTATTTATCCTAGCGTAAGACTAAAAGAAGAAGGTATAGGTGTTAATGTAGCTATTCGTCCTGAAGTGATTGATGATGCTTTTGAGCTGAAAGCGTGTTCTGTCTGTAGATATTTCAAAAGAAATAAAAGACAACAACTAATATTGAATTATAAACATTCTCGATTTAGACAAAATGGTAAGATCTATTATGTGATAGATAGAGAATTTTATCGGGATTTGGATTTTAAGAATACCGAATACGACTTTAAAACCTTACAATTTAAGTATTAGCGTCCAAAAAAGACTAATATGAAAATTAATAAATAATGCGAATCAGTAGTTGAAATACCTACTTGATTCAGTTAGTTAAAATGTTATTATTCAATTAATTATCTCGTTTATTTATTTCTCAATCTCCTTGAAAATCAGTATATTAGAAGAATAAAACCACTCATTATTCTAATTATGATTCCCAAGGAGAAAGAGCTAAAACTTATAAAAATATATATGTACATCTGCGATATTTACCAGTCTTCACTGAAGTTTTACTGCCAGAGATTCAGTAATAATGCAACTCCTATCTTTACAGACCAGGAACTGCTTACCGTATATCTGTTTTGCGGAGCCTATCAGCGATACTTCCAAATCAAAGAGATACATACATTCACTGAAGAATATTTGCTCTCATGGTTCCCCAACCTACCTTCTTATCAGACATTCAACTATCGGTTAAACCTGATGAGTGAGGCCATTAGTGAACTTGTAAAGCATCTCATTACATTCTTTAAACCAGAGGATTGCGATTCTATGACATCACTTATTGACTCTATGCCTATTATTACCTGTGCAGGAAAGAATAAAACAGGAAAGGTAGCTACTGAAATTGCAACCAAAGGATACTGTTCTACAAAGAACATGTATTACTTCGGTCTCAAACTCCATGCTTTAGCCTTCCGCAGGGAAGGAACTATTCCATTCCCGGAAATGATTCTCTTATCATCGGCAGAAGAGAATGACCTGACAGTTCTTAAAAGAGAAGCCGCTGATAGCCTTATAAACAGAAACATCTTTGCCGATAAGATATACTCGGATTTTTCTTACTGGGGCAATAAGCAACAAGAACAAGGAACTACTATGCTAACTCCCGTGAAAGCAATAAAAGGAGAGGAACCAGTTATTACTCAAAGAGAGAAAGCTGGAAGAGAACTGTTCTCTACTGCTGTTTCAAAGGTCAGACAGCCTATAGAAGCGTTTTTCAACTGGCTGAATGAGAAAACAAATATTCAAAGAGCGATGAAAGTCAGATCAACATCTGGACTTTTAGTACATACGATGGGAAAAATTGCCATCGCACTCATTTATCTAATTTTTTAAAACAAGAATCAGAAATCAACTACTGATTCGCATAAATACTGATGATATTTGTCACTGTGATCAAAAAATGAATTATGTATAGCAACTCAGATTGGCTGATGACATTTGTAAGAACTATGACGAATTAATACGTATAATGCGTGCCAGCGCATAATAAAATAGAAATATTTTTATATGAAAGTAGTGATTTTAGCCGGAGGTTTTGGTACTCGTATTAGCGAGGAGAGCCAGTTTAAGCCCAAGCCGATGATTGAGATAGGTGGCAAACCTATCCTATGGCATATCATGAAATGGTATTCCAAGTTTGGTCATAATGATTTTATTATCTGTTGCGGATACAAGCAACAGGTTATCAAGAATTATTTTGCCAACTACTATATGTATAATAGTGATATGACATTCGACTTTTCCGCCAATGGGAAAGTAACTGTACATAGTGATCATACGGAAGACTGGAAAGTGACGGTGGTTGACACAGGTTTGAATACCATGACGGGCGGACGTCTTAAACGCGTCAAAGATTACATATCTGGTGAGCCGTTTCTTATGACTTACGGTGATGGTGTGTCAGATGTTGACATTAATGAATGTATCCGGTTTCATGAAGAGACAGGGACTATGGTCACGTTGACAGGTGTGCTTCCCGAAGGCCGTTTCGGAGTAATGGACATTGACGGTTCTATGATAAGGTCTTTCCGTGAAAAGAGTCGGGATGATATGGGATGGATCAACGGAGGTTTCATGGTTGTGGAGCCGGGAGCATTGGAATATATAGAGAATGACGCGACGACCTGGGAGCGTGAACCTCTTGAAACGCTTGCTTCCCGGGGGCAGCTTTCCTGCTATAAGCATCATGGCTTCTGGCAGTGCATGGACACGTTGCGTGACAAGGAGAAACTGGAGAGTCTCTTGGCTTCGGGCAAAGCACCTTGGAAATATTGGAAATGATAAAAATAAAAGGATAAATATGGCATTCAATAATGTATATAGAGGAAAGAAAGTATTGATAACCGGTAATACCGGTTTCAAGGGGAGCTGGTTGTCAGCATGGTTACTCATGCTGGGAGCGGAGGTATACGGCTATTCAAATAGTATACCTACCCAACCGTCCATGTTCGAGGTTGTTGGCCTGCCCGACAGAATCCATCACCATTATGGTGACATTCGTAATAAGGAGGAGATGAATGATTATGTTCAGACTGTAAAGCCTGACTTTATCTTTCATCTTGCTGCACAGGCCATTGTTTCTACTTCCTACAAGGAGCCTTTTGATACCATCACTACCAATGTGGTAGGTACAGCTTCCGTGCTGGAGGCCATCCGTAATATCACATGGAATTGTACCTGTGTTCTTATCACCAGTGACAAGGCTTACGATAACGTGGAGTGGATCTGGGGATATCGTGAGACAGATGCGGTAGGCGGAAAAGATGTCTATTCCGGTTCAAAGGGTGCAGCCGAACTTACTATCAAGTGTTATTGGAAATCCTTTATCCAGGCTATGCCCAATATCAAACTGGGAGTGGCCCGTGCCGGGAATGTTATCGGAGGTGGTGACTGGGCGAAAGACCGTATCATCGTAGATTGTGTCAAGGCATTTTCAAGGAATGAGGTGGTGGAGATACGTAGTCCAAAAGCTACCCGTCCTTGGCAACACGTATTGGAACCATTGAGCGGTTATCTCAATCTTGGACAATACCTTTATGAAGGAAAGGTGAAGAATGGAGAACCGTTTAACTTTGGCCCTCGTGCGGAGCAGACCAAGACAGTGTTTCAGTTGGTTCAGGATTTGGCCGAACTTTGGGGGCTGGATAGAAATACGGCAGCCCGGCTGACCGGCAATGTGCCTTTCGAAGAGGCTACTTTATTGAAGCTTAATTGTGACAAGGCACTGGCTTATCTTGACTGGCATTCTACATTGCACTATGAGGAATGTGTACATTTTATTGCTGACTGGTACAAAGCTTTTTATACAGATGCCAATGTGGATATGTACAGCTTGACCACAGCCCAGATAGATTCCTATGTCAGGGCTGCCGGAGCACAACATTTAAAATGGGCGGAATAATGATGGAAGGAGTGACAGTTCATCCCCTGAAGCATATTGTCGTACCCAAAGGGGATATTTATCATGCTTTAAAATCTACTGATGAAGGTTATGTCGGATTTGGTGAGGCTTATTTCTCACAGATAGAACACGGTGCAGCCAAAGGCTGGAAACGCCATAACCGCATGACCTTGAATCTGGTTGTGCCCGTCGGTGCTGTCAAGTTCGTAATCTATGATGACCGTGAGGGCAGTCCCACCCGTGGGCAGTTTGAAGAAATAACCCTGTCACCTGAAAGCTGCTATCAGCGGCTTACTGTAGCTCCCGGACTATGGATGGCCTTTTATGGAGAGGGGGAGGGCATATCCATGCTGATGGATATCATACCTGAACCTCATGATCCTTCGGAAGCAAGCCGGATGGAGCTGGAGGCGATAGACTATAAATTTTAAACATTGTAGCTTTATGAAGATATTGATTACAGGAGCTACCGGATTTGTAGGTAGGACACTGATTCCTTATCTGTTCAGTCATTCATTGACAGATATTTGTCTGTTGGTAAGGGACAGACAGAAAGCAGAAAGCATGTTTCCTGGTCTTTGCTTGGAAATAATTGCTACGACAGAGGGCGAATGGTGCAAGCAGGTTATCGGTTATTCTCCTGATGTTGTCATCCATATGGCAACTTTCTTTACTGCAAGAAGGGATGATATGTCCATAGAAAAACTGATTGGATCAAATATCTTGTTTACCACCCGCTTGCTTGAAGCAGTTTCCCATACCTCCTGCAGCCACTTCATTAATATAGGTACATTTACTGAATTTTTAAATGGAGGGGGTGAATATTTGCCCAATAATCTTTATTCCGCTACCAAAACAGCGGTACGCCCTATTATAAGGTATTATCAGACACAGTCATGTTGGAGTTGGATTAATGTGGTAGTCTACTCTCCCTATGGACGGTATAATTCAAGCAAGAAGGTGATTGATTATCTGGTCGATGCGGCAGGGGCGGAAAAAACAATGGATTTTTCTCCGGGTAACCAGGTACTTGACTTTATCCATGTTGATGATATAGCTGATTTCTTTTATACATTGATCCTTTCCTTGGATAACTTGAAGGACAGTTATTATCAGTTTCATCTTGGAACAGGTGAGGGCCATTCGTTACACGAAGTGGCGGATATGATAGAATCAGTCTGGAACCGTCCCGTAAAAGCAAATTGGGGCGGTCGCCCGTATTCTCCTTCTGATGCCATGTATGCCGTGGCTCCTATAAATAGGAACATCACTTTGCTGGGATGGAAGCCGTCCATCTCCTTGAAGGAGGGTATCAGGATATTGCATGAAGATATGAAGACATATGAAAATGAATAATCCCGTTCTAATCCTTGGTGCTGGAATATCCGGTCTTGGAGCTGCATACAAATTATCTTGCAATGGTCAGCAGACTGTAGTCTTGGAAAAGGATACTACTTATGGAGGTCTTTGCGGTAACTTTACCATTGACGGTTTCCGTTTTGACCGTTTTGTTCATTTTTCCTTTGCTAAAGATGAACAAGTAAATAGAATCTTTATGGATGGAGCCGGAGAGGTATTCAGACATGTTCCTAATGCATATAATCTTTATCAGGGAATATGGATAAAGCATCCGGCCCAAAATAATCTTTATCCGCTCAGTCAGAAGATGAAGGATGCCGTAGTAAGAGATTTTTTATCCCGTCCGACAGATATTGACTCTTCTCAGATACAAAATTACGACCAATGGTTACGGCTTCAATTCGGTCATTTTTTTGCAGAACATTTCCCGATTCCTTATACTAAGAAATATTGGATGACTGAGGCAAAGGATTTGGAAACAAGATGGATGGGCAGCCGGGAAGGAAGCCGTTTATACCAGCCTTCCGTTGAAGAAGTGATACAGGGGTGCAATACATCCGAAACTCCTGTAACCTATTATAGTAAGGAGATGCGTTATCCACGAAAAGGTGGATTTAAGCAGTTTTTGTCTGCTTTGGTAGAAAACCAGGATATTCGTTATAACCAACAGGTCATATCGATAGATGTAGAGAAGCGTCTTCTTCGTACATCAGAAGGCGATGAATATCAATTTGACCGTTTGATTAGCAGTCTTCCGCTTCCTGAGGTAATTAAGATGCTGAAAAACGCTCCTGTTGATGTTTGCAATGCAGCTGCACGGTTACACTGTACCTGTGGCTATCAGATATCGGTCGGACTGAAGACGAAGAATATCCCTCCTTATCTTTGGTGGTACATTTATGATGAGGATATTCTTCCTGCTCGCGTCTACTCACCTTCCTTGAAGTCGCCCGACAATGTTCCCGAAGGTTGTTCCTCACTTCAGATGGAAGTGTATTGTAACCGTAATGAATATACCCGGGAAGAGCTGTTGGCACGTTCAGTGGGGAAACTTGTTTCTTTAAACATTTTAAAAGAAGAAGATATCCTTTTTATTGATATACGTTTCGAGCCATACGCCAATGTCATTTTTGACCATAATATTTATAAAGCCCGTAAGACTGTCCGTGACTACCTTTCTTCTGTTGGTATTGAGACAATTGGAAGGTTTGGGGAATGGGGATATTTATGGAGTGACCAGAGTTTGATGAGCGGATTAAATATAAGATGATATTATTTTTAGTGTGTAATACTTTATTTGTTGTCTATAAGATGTCTTGATTAAAGATTATTTAGTCATAATGTAAAATAAGGATAACAAAGTAAATATGGATGTAAAAGTTTCATATGTAAAAGCAATTGGTATATTATTGATGGTACTAGGGCATGCAATAGCAAATGTGGCTGGCTGTCAGTTTTTGTATGATTGTATTTATCTTTTCCACATGCCACTTTTCTTTTTCTGTTCAGGCTATTTTTTCAAAGAGGCATATATCGAACGGCCTCATGAGTTTGTGAAGAAGAAAATAAAGGGATTGTGGCTAACCATACGTTAAATGGTGTTTGCTTTTTATTATATTGCATGACTTACTTTTAAGCATTAATTTTTATGATATTGAAACCAGCACAGCTTTTGGTAATCCGTATAAATTTAAGGATTATGCTGTTATGATTATTAATGCTTTACTGTTTAAGTATAATTCAGACCCTCTTTTGGGTGGCTTTTGGTTTATTGGACAGTTGTTTTGGAGTTCTGTTATTGCGTGTGCATTCTTATTTATTTTGAAAAAGATGAGAATAGGGTTTAAATCAAGCATTATGTTAGCAATTCTCATTCTTTGTATCGGAGCTTCAATAATTGCAATTATAGAAAAATCAATTCCTGTTATAGGCATTAACCAAAGAACTTTTTTTTGTGCGTCTATGTTCTTATTGGGTAAACTCTATTCTTTGTTCGTGCTGTCTTATAAAGATGTAGAATATAATGCATTGAGATACAGTAAATTAATAATTGTTGGTAAAATCCTTATTTCTGTAATAGTAATTCTAATAGTGGCATATACAGGAATTGCTGGTCATGATTCTAGTTTGTATACAACTAAAGAATGGAGTCTTATTCCAATGAAATTATTAGTTCAATTTATTGCTATTATAGGATGTTTTGCAATAGCAGACGTAATTTTAAAGAGTAATCATGTGGTTCAGTCTGTATTAGCTCTGTCTCTTATACACATCTCCGAGCCCACGAGACTCCTGAGCATCTCG
>ENA-OYCX01000597-OYCX01000597.1-human-gut-metagenome-genome-assembly--contig:-NODE-597-length-8926-cov-4.641754_pt1 | contig 8926 bp, 1 predicted proteins | sample MGYA00243459_ERZ652885 | MGnify/ENA primary metagenome ERZ652885 (study PRJEB26926, sample SAMN06164570) | human gut metagenome | biome: ENVO:00009003; feature: ENVO:2100002; material: ENVO:00002003...
GAAGATAACTGCCCTAAGTGAAAAGACTGATGGTGATAAGTCTGATGTACTTGCTGCAATTGAAGCAGAGAAGGAAGCTCGTATTGCTGCAGATGCTGACCTTAATTCCAAGAAGGTAGATAAAAGAGAAGGTTATTCTTTAACTAAGAATGACTTTACAGATCTCTTGCTTGCCAAATTGAATGGCATTGAAGAACATGCTAACTACATTACCTTGGTATCACAGTTGGCAAATGATGCTGGTTATCAAACTGAAGCTGAGGTAGAAGCAGCTATTGAAAAGATTATTGGTTCTGCACCAGAAGTACTTGATACTCTGGAAGAAATTGCTAAAGCATTAGGAGATGACCCTAACTTCGCTTCAACTATCACTAAGAAGTTGGCAGCAATCACTGAAAAGGTAAACCAAGAGATTGAAGACCGGGAAGCTGCTGATGTAGCACTTCAGGCAAATATAACTACCGAAGTTGCTGAACGTAAAGAAGCTGATGCTGCTCTTAAGGAAGAACTTAAAGAGTATGTAGATAACTCGGCTGCAACTGGAGATACTGCTCTTCAAGTAGTTAAAGATAACCTGGCAAAAGAAATCCAAGACCGTAAAGATGCTGATGCTATCTTGCAGGCAAATATCGACAAAGAAACTGTTGATAGAAAGGAAGCAGATAAAACCCATACCGATAATATTGCTGCTCTTACTCAGAGAGTTTCGGATTTGGCTTTATCAATGCAGGATGCTATCAATACAGTTAAGAACGAATTGACTGCTCAGGTAAATGCTAATACTACGGCTATTGCTACTAACCAAGCAAATATCATGAAGAACTCGGAGGCAATTACTGCCATGAATAAAACCATTGCCGATAACTACAAAGAAGTTAAGGATATGGTTAATGAGGAAATTGTAGACCGTACTAATGGCGATAGTAATCTGAGTTCTCGTATTGATACTACCAATATTGCTTTGGGTACAGAAACGGCAGAACGCAAGGCTGCAGACCAAATCCTTCAAGTAAACCTGGATAAGGAAATTGGAGACCGTAAGTCTGCAGATACTGCCCTGGAAACAAAGATTGAAGGCCAGATATCTAACTTGAGCCAACAAACTTCTTCAGAGATTACTCGAGTAGAAGGTAAGGTTACTCAAGAAGTTAAGGACCGGGAAGCAGCAGATAAAACTTTAAGTGACCGAATTGATTCTTTGGAGACTGGTTCTACTGCAGGTTTAAATGAAGTCAAAGCAAAGGTAGAAGCTAATACCATAGCAATTAATACTGAGAAAGACCGAGCAACCGCTAGAGAGAATGCTATACAGGCAAATTTGGATACTGCAATAGCAAATCATAAAGACGAAGTAAATGGTTTAACTAAGGATATTTCCGATGAAGCCAATACCCGTTTAGCAGGAGATACAGCTCTTCAGGTAAATATTGATAAAGAGGTTGCTGACCGTAAGAATGCCGATACCCTATTAGATAATAAGATTGCCCAGGAAATCTCAGACCGTACAACTGCTATCCAGGGTCTTGAATCTAAGAAGGTAGATAAAGTAGATGGTAAGGTACTTTCTTCAAATGACTTTACCGATGTTCTTCTGAATAAACTGAATGGAATCGAGGAACATGCTAATTACATAATTAAAGTTTCTGAACTCCTGAATGATTCAGGATTCCAAACTGAAGCTGAGGTAGAAGCTGCAATTCAGAAAATCATTGGCTCTGCTCCTGGTGTATTGGATACTCTGGAAGAGATTGCTAGGGCATTAGGTGATGACCCTAACTTCGCAACAACCATGACTCAGAAGTTAAATGAGTTAACTACGAAGATTGAGACAGAAACTGAAAAACGAGTTGAAGGTGATGCTGCTTTAGATGCCAAGCTTACTACTCTAAGTACTACTCTGACCAAGACAGTAGAAGACTTAAGAACCTATGTTACTGAAACTCGTACTGAATTGTTGGCAAGAGCAAATAACCAAGATGCTCTTATCACTCAGAATGCTGCAAACATTCAGAGAAATTTGGAATTGATTCAGGGTATTCAGAATAATATTTCTGGTTCTTATCTGGAAGTTAAGGCTTTACTTGAAACTGAGATTGCTGCTCGTAAGGCAGAAGACATTCGGTTGGAAGGTAAAATCGACCAGAATACTGCAGACCTGGGAACCGAAAGGGAAGAAAGAATGGCTGCAGATAAGGCTCTTCAAGATGCCCTGGATGCAGAAGAAGCTGCAAGAACCCAGGAAGATGCTCGTTTGAATGGCCGTATTGACAAGGAAGTTGCTGACCGTACCAATGCAGATAATGCTCTTGGTACTCGTATTGATAATGAGGAAGATGCTAGAGAAGCTGCTGATACTACTTTGCAAGAAAATATCACTGCAGAAGAGACTGCCCGTAAAGCTGCTGATACTACTTTGCAGGATAACATAAATGATACCAATGCTCATACTATCAATACTCATCGTTTGGATTCTAATCCTGTACTTAATGGTACTGATATCAAACTTGATGGCTATGAGAAGAATACTGGTACTACTCCTGCAGATTTAGATGTAAAGGTAACAGATACTACTTCGGCAGCCTTTGGTAAAGTACAAAAACATATTGAAGTAGATAAGGCAGATGCTGATTCTAAATTTAACCAAGTAAAAATTTCAGTTGGCCTTACCGATGCTTTAGGAATGCCCGACTTAACCGATACCAATTATTTATTGGATTCAGGAAGTTTGGTAGAAGGTCTTAAGAAACTTGATAGCCAAATTAAAACTTCTTCAGAGGCTGATGCTACTGAATTGGCTAGAGTTGAAGCTAAAGTAGATAAAGAGATTACCGATAGAGCTGCTGCAGATACAACTTTGAAGAATGAACTCAACGGTAACATCAATACTGCTAAGACAGAACTTCAAGGAAACATCGATGCTGAAGAAGCTGCAAGGGAAGCAGCAGATACAGCTTTGGATACCAAACTTACTTCGGCTATCAATAAGGAAGTTCAAGACAGAAAAGATGCCGATACGGCATTAGATACTAAACTAACTACTGCCGTAGAAGAAGAAGCTCAAGATAGGGAAGCAGCAGATACTGCATTAGGAACTCGTATCGACAATGAAGCTACTGCAAGAGCCAATGCAGATAATGCTTTAAAAACTGAATTAACCGAAGATATCCAGGGAGTTCAGGATGATATTGATACTTTTAAAGCTACTAAGGGTCAAGCTAATGGTTTAGCTTCTTTGGATGAAAATGGCAAAGTACCTACTGAACAATTACCTTCATATGTAGATGATGTAATAGATGTATATGCAACCTATAATGTATCTCCTACAGGAGATATCTCTAATATTGCTATCTTTGCCGATGCAGAACATATCACTCCCGTAGTTGGAGAAGCTGGGAAGATTTATCAGAATATAACTGATGGAGAACCCAGTTATCAATTTAGATGGACTGGTACTACTTGGGCACCCATTATTTCTGGTGGAGTAGTAATTGGAGAGATTACAGGTACTGCTTACGATGGTGGAAAGGGTAAAACTACTACGGATAATCTTAATCGTCTTATAGCTTTTAATCCTATACGGTTAACCCAGATTGTTACAGATACATCTAAAGCTACCATAAATTATGAAAAGGTAGACGGTACGGGTATTCAAGGATTACAGATCCCTGCTGCATCATCTACTAAAGCCGGTGTTATGGCTGCTGCCGATAAAGTTAAATTAGATACTACTTTACCGAAACAGATATCGGATGAGACTGCTGCAAGAGTAGCTGCTATTAAGGCTTTGCAAGGAGAATTGGCAGATGATATTGCTCAAGAGGTAGTAGATAGAGATGCTGCAATAGCTGCTGCTAAAACTGAGCTTACTACTGTTATCAATAAAGAGGTATCAGACAGAAAAGCTGCAGATACTCAAGTAAGAACTGACCTTGAAACTGCAGTTGAATTAGTTGTTGAAGAATTAAGAGATGCAGATACTACTCTGCAGAATAGTATCACTAAAGAAGTTAATGACCGAAAAGGAGAAATTACTAGAGTAGAGAAGTTAATCTCTGATGAAGCTGCAACAAGAGCTCAAGCAGATACTACTGTAAATGCCAAAGTAAATTCCCATATTGGTAATAAATCTAATCCTCATGGAGTAACTAAAGCTCAAGTGGGATTGGGTAATGTTAACAATACATCAGATGCAGATAAACCAGTATCTACTGCTCAAGCTACGGCTATTGCAGATGCCAAGGCTGCAGGTACCAACGCTCAAACCAATCTTACTACTCACATCCAGAATAAGAGTAATCCTCATGGAGTAACAAGAGACCAATTGGGAATGGGTACTACTGCTGAGATTATCTTTAAGAAGGTATCTGCTCCTTCTGGTTTATGGAAAGAATCTGACGAAAGACTTAAGACTTTCATTAAACCATTGGAACATACTCTCGATGAAATCTGCTCTATACCTACGGATTCATTTATGATTCGAGGTAATCATGATATAGGTACAATTGCTCAGACAATCGAAAAACATTTCCCAGAATTAGTTTCTGAGAATACGGTTAAACCCGAAACAGTTCCTAATCCAGAAGCCTTCGAAAAGGTAGAAAAGGATGGAGAAACCTATATCCTGGTTAAAGAAGTAGATTATTCTAAGATGTCAGTATTGGCAATCGAAGGTATTAAACTTCTGAAAGCCGAGATTGATGAATTAAGAGAAAAACTTTTGTTCACAAACTTAGATTAATATGGGTGAGATAGCAACATGGAGTGCTGTCAAAACTAAAGTAGGCCTTGGTAAGGATTCAAACGAATGCCCTACCAAGGCTGAATTGTTGGCACTCTCTCCTACAGGAACGGGAGAAAATTACGTTGGCTTGGAAATATCCAATGCCAGTTCCTATGGTGATAATGAAACTGTAAAGCTTGAGGATATACACAAGGTAACCTATAAGTATGTATTTACCGTTGAAAATCCAACTTTAACCTTTACTCCTGCAGGTGGAGTACCTACTCCCTCAAGTGCAAATGTAGCATCTACCCGGGAGAAAGTATTAGATGGAGTAGCTACTGGTATTATTGAACGTTGGAGTTATGGTTATCCTGCTTTACCAGCTTGGCTTACATTAACTGCAGATTTAGGTTATAGAGCTACGGAAAACACGGATACTTCGGAGAGAGAGTTTACTCATACTTTAACTCAGCAGGATTCGGGTAAACAGTTAACCATTACTCTTACTCAAGCTGCAGGAGTTGAAACTTGGGAATATACCTTTTCAGTTCAGAACCCTAATTTAAGTTATTCGGCTTTAGGAGGTTCTGCAACTCCCGAAATAGCAGGGTATAATTCCTTTAAGCAAAGGTATATAAATGGTAAACCAGTAGGTACTCAGGTATATGTAGGTTTTTCATCTCCTGACTTACCATCTTGGATATTTATGGATGACGAGAATCACTATACTGCTTTAGAGAATAAATCAGAAAACTCTCGTTCTCAAGTATTTACCAGTACTCAGAATGAATCTGGTAAAAAAGTAACAGTAACCTTTACTCAAGCAGCTGGTGTAAAAACCTATGGTACACCAACAGTATATCTGGGAAACATTACAGATATCCCTGCATCTGGAGGAACTGCAGCTACACCTACTTATACTTATTCTCAACTTTGGGGATGGAATGGTAAAACCAATGATGGTGGTACTATAAGTTCTGGAGCTTCAGTAGTATGGTCTGAAAATATCTCTGGTTCTAATCTTGGCACAACTGCAAAGGCTAGAACTAAATTAGGAAGCCGTACATTAACCGTTACTCTTAATGGTAAATCTGGCAATGCTTCAATTGATATATACCAAGCAGAGAATAAAATAACTAACGTAACTCAGGGTACATGGGTAGTTTCTATTTCGGCAAACCCAAGTACATTTACTGAGCAAGGTGGTACATCACAAATCTCTGCAAGTGCAAGGGCAAGTAGAACTAACCATTGGTCTTCAGGTGCAACTAGTGCAGCATCTGATGCTACAGGTACTCCTACTCTTAGTATACCTACTGCTAGTACTGGATTCAGTTTATCGGGTACTACTTTGACCGTTGCAGAAAACACAACTGCAAATCAAAGAAGCGTAGTAGTAAGGGCAACCATGGATACTGTATATAAAGAAGTTACGGTAACTCAAAGTGCATACTTAGTAGAATGGCGGTATACATTCACCGCTTCACCAACTACTTTAAACTTTGATGCTTTGGGTACTGCTAAATCTATTACCATTACCAGTTATCGTGAAAAGTACATTAATGGGTCTTTGGTAGAAGGTTCTAGAGAAAACGTAAGTTATATACATGCAACAAGTACTGAACATATTGGAACTGTACTAGGAACAAGTATTAGTATGCAAGAGAACCAAACTACTTCTACGAGAAGTGGCCAAGTATCATACGAACAGAATGGTTCTAATAAAGTGATTCGTATCACTTGTAACCAAGCTGCAGGTACCATATCCACTCGGGAAGAATTGGTTATTAAAGAGAGTTTTCCTACAGCTCCTAATACTGGAGGAACTATCAAAGCTTTAGTAAGGTCTGGTTATTGGGACGTGGTAAATGGTAAAGATACAACTTGGCATGATGATACTCCCACTGTAAAAACTAAACCCAGTTTTGTAAGTAGTACTAATGTAACCTATGAACTTGGTGTAGGATATCGTATAAGTGCTACTATGCCAGAGAATACTTCTGAATCTCAACTTAGGGGTAGTTTAAACTTAGAGTACGGTAGTAAAACTCTTAGTTTAGACGTAAAACAGGCAGGTGCTAGTGTTAGTTATAATTATTATTTTGGAGTAACTACGGACTTTCCCTCTGTAGCTGCTGCAGGTGCAACTCCTAAAGCAGTAATTAAATCCAGAAGACATAAAGTTGTGAATGGGGTAGAAGAGTCTTCCTATAATTTGGTAGAAACTTCAGTAATAAGTAAACCTAATTGGACTGGTACCTTATCTGCTAAGGTATCAAGTACTAGTGGTTCAGGGGCAGATTATGATGTTACTATACCAGTATTTGAAAATACTGAAGCTAGTATACGAAGAGGTACAGTAGTATTACAACAGGGAGGTTCTGGTAAACAGATTACCCTTAACCTTAATCAGTTAGCTGCAAGTATTACTACTAGGGATTATATCAATTATGTAGAACCAATTCCAGATGGAATGTTTTCGGCTTTAGCTCAGAGTATAACTGTTACACTTCAATCTTATAGGGAAACCTTAATCAATGGTAAAGTAACGAGTAAAGTTGCTGTTCAACCTGATTTTGATTTGGATTCTACCGTTACCGATTGGGCTTCTGTAGATTTAATTGGTGGTAATCCTACCAATTATGAATATGATTTTGAGGTTTCTGTAAAAGAAAATACTACTAATCAAACTCGGTCTGGTAGTGTAATGTTTTATAATGGTACTGCTGAAGTAGAAAATGGTTGGGCATTTACCCAAGATGCTGCAACAATCTCTACACGGTATGAAATATCTTGGACTGCAAACTATAGTAATGGTACAGTAGAAGAAAACGTAACAGAAGTTGAATTAGAAGGTACTACGGGTATGGAAAATTCTGTAAGGATGGATTTACACATACTAGAATATACTTCTATCAATGGAGTAGAGGGTACTCCTACTTCTTGGGATTCTAGAGCCATAGCTGAAAACAACTCGGCAATAGCTTCACCCAGTGGTCAGGTATCTGCTACTCTACAATCGGATTCTGAAAATGCTTTTATAGGTATTACTAATTCTGTACAGAACTTAGCCGAATACCCTCGTACTCATACCATAACTTTATATAACCCTAAAGTTGTAATTAATGGTAAAGAGGTAGGGACAGTACCCACTATTACCCTACTAGTAAACCCAATACCATATACTAGAGTTTTTGAATTTGGTTGGAAACAAGAAGGAAGTACCATTACTAATATTACTCTAGATGGTGATATATATGGTAGTAGTGCAGGTAGTAGGGATATTATATCCTACGTAAGCTTACGAAGAGATGGAGTAGAGTTTACCAAGAAGTACGTCAAACCTACATTCATACCACCTTCTGAAGATTGGTTGCAGGTTATTGATAATGGACAGAACTCGGATAACTCCTATAACTGGGCTTTCAGGGCACTAACCAATAACGAAGGAGATTCTGCAAGAAATTTGCAAGTTAGATTTGAACAACCTGGTAACGGTAATCAAGCTTTATATGCCTATGTTAGCCAAGACCCAGTGGCAACTGAACTAAATTGTGAATTAGGTAATTACTACTCTTATGGAGCTTCTGATATAGTAAATATTGGATTTGGTTGGAGTAGTAGAGATGGAGGAGATACTACTGGTAGTGGTGGTATGAATACTCCCGGAGGATATTTAGGAGCTAGAATATCTTTACCGGCAGAGAATGACTCCATTGATATGTATGCAGTAGGTTTACCTACTTATAGTAAACCTCTAAAAATTAAACTTTCTAATATTAGAAAAGTAAAAAAAATTAGTTATGGTAATTACGAGTATACAGGTCTTTCAGTAGGTTATTCTCAACAAGATTATAAGTTAGGTATAGTAATGAGTGTTGGTATGGAAAGTTATTTTCAATTAACTCCAAGTATCCTTAGTGAGTCTGGCGAATACGGTGGAGGAATACAAATCCAAGTAACTTTAAAACAAACTTATAATGGTTACAGTGGAGATTCTATTGCCGATATTACCTTAACACCTAAGGATTCAAATCTTCCAACTCTATATCTTAACATAGCCTGGGGAAATCCATAGGAGTCTATAGAAAGTTTAAAGATACGATACTATGGCATTATTAATGTATACGGCCATATACGAATAACTTTAAAAATTAACTCTGTCTCTTATACACATCTCCGAGCCCACGAGACTCCTGAGCA
>ENA-OYCX01000603-OYCX01000603.1-human-gut-metagenome-genome-assembly--contig:-NODE-603-length-8853-cov-4.309502_pt1 | contig 8853 bp, 6 predicted proteins | sample MGYA00243459_ERZ652885 | MGnify/ENA primary metagenome ERZ652885 (study PRJEB26926, sample SAMN06164570) | human gut metagenome | biome: ENVO:00009003; feature: ENVO:2100002; material: ENVO:00002003...
GGAGGCTGAGCAGATCAAAGGCCAGCTCGAGGAGGCAGGTGCTGAAGTTGAGCTTAAGTAGCATTGCTGCTTAACGCTGCATCAGACGATCAGGTATAGGGCTTACCGGCGTGTAAGCTCTATGCCTTTTCTTGGTCTAAAGACTGGAAGTGCCGATCAGGAGCTGTGTCCGGTCTGCGCCGACCCGGAGCGCGACCACAGCCTTATCTGCGTGGTGGCCGAGCCGAAGGACGTCATTGCCATGGAGCGCAGCCGGGAGTTCCGGGGCGTTTACCATGTGCTTCATGGCGTTATTTCGCCCCTGAACCATGTGTCGCAGGACGACATCAAGATCAAAGAGCTTCTCCGCCGGGTAGCCGGGGGGGATGTCCGGGAGGTCATCATGGCGACGAACCCGGACACCGAGGGAGAGGCCACGGCCATGTACATATCCCGTCTGCTGAGACCCATGGAGGTCAAGGTGACCCGGCTTGCCTACGGCGTGCCGGTTGGCAGCCAGCTGGAATATGCCGACGAGGTCACGCTTCTGCGCGCACTGGAAGGCCGGCAGGAAATATAACGAGAAAAACCGCCCGGACGGGCGGTTTTTTCATTTCCGGTAAACGCGCGCGATTTGTTCGGGGCAAAGCTCCGGCTGCGCGGCAAACAGACCGTAGAGCGCCGCGCAACTGCGCGAGGTGGTCGCCGCGGTCGGCAGATACCCCGAATTCTGTTTCGACACCGAGACCACGGGTTTCGACATCTTCAACGACCGCATCGTCGGGCTGTCGCTCGCCGTGGAACCGTTCAAAGCGTGGTACGTGCCTTTCCTGGAGAAGGATACGCCCGAGTATGCGGAGATCGTGCGGCCGCTGTTCGAAAATGAAACGATCGCCAAGATCGGCCAGAACATCAAGTTCGACCTGATGGTCCTGCGGCAGCTGGGACTCGAAATCCGGGGCCGCAAGTACGATACGATGATCCTGCACTACCTGCTCGATCCCGAATCGCGCCACAACATGAACGCCCTGTCGGAAAAATACCTCAACTACAAGCCTATCGAGATCGAAACGCTGATCGGCAAGGGTTCCAAACAGCTGACGATGGACCTGGTGAACGTCGAGCGCGTCAAGGAGTACGCCGCCGAGGATGCCGATGTGACGCTGCAACTCAAGCAGGCGCTCTACCCCATGATCGAGCAGATCGGCCTCCAGCACCTCTATTTCGAGATCGAGGAGCCGATGATCGCTGTGCTGGCCGAGATCGAGACGGCCGGGGTGCGGATCGATTCGGAGGCGCTGGCCGAGTATGCCGTCGAACTCAATAAAACCCTCAACGATCTGGAGGGAGATATACGCCGTCTGGCGGACGAGCCGTCGCTCAACGTCAATTCGGCGCGGCAGCTGGGCGAGGTGCTTTTCGGGAAGCTCCGCATCGCGGAGAAGCCCAAGATGACCAAAACCAAGCAGTTTTCGACCGAGGAGGAGTACTTGCAGACTTTCGCCCACAAATACGAGATCGTCGATAAGATCCTCGAATACCGGGGCGTGAAGAAGCTACTTTCGACCTATGTGGAGGCATTGCCTCTGCTGGTCAATCCGGCGACGGGCAAGATCCATACTTCCTTCAACCAGGCCGTGACAGCTACCGGACGGCTCTCCTCGACCAATCCCAACCTGCAAAATATTCCCGTGCGGGACGAGTTGGGACGCCGGATCCGGAAGGCGTTCATCCCTTCGGACGATGAGCACCTGCTGCTTTCGGCCGATTACAGCCAGGTGGAACTGCGCCTGATGGCTCACTTGAGCGGCGACGAGTCGCTGATCGCGGCTTTCGAACACGGCGAGGACGTGCATGCGGCCACCGCCGCACGGCTTTTCGGCAAAGAGGTGGCCGAGGTGGACAGCGACGAACGCCGCAAGGCCAAGACCGCCAATTTCGGCATTATCTACGGTATTTCGGCTTTCGGCCTGAGCCAGCGGCTCGACATTCCCCGCAAGGAGGCCAAAGAGATTATAGAGGGTTATTTCGCCTCTTACCCCCACGTCAAGGAGTACATGGACCGGGTGGTGGAAGAGGCTAAGCGCGACGGCTATGTTTCGACGATCTTCGGCCGCCGCCGCTACCTGAACGACATCGCCTCGCGCAACGCCGTGGCCCGCGGCCTGGCCGAGCGAAATGCCGTGAACGCTCCGATTCAGGGAAGCGCCGCCGACATCATGAAGATCGCCATGATCCGCGTGAGCCGCCGGTTCCGCGAGGAGGGCATCCGCTCGAAGGTGATCCTGCAGGTGCACGACGAGTTGGTGGTCGATATGCTTCGTTCGGAGCAGGAGCGCGTCATCGCCATCGTTACCGAGGCCATGGAGTCCGCCGCTGCGCTGCGCGTGCGGCTGGTGGTGGACTGCGGCGTGGGCGACAATTGGCTCGAAGCGCACTGATGCCCCGTTTCGACAGAATAGAATCCCCTGCCGCCCGATCGGGCGGCAGGGGATTCTATCTGGAAAGTGCATGCGGCAGGGTGCTTCGGACTGTTGTCTTCGGCGATATGTCCTTTGTGTGATTTCGACTTACGCTATGCCGTTTTCTCCGGAGGGGCTTTCGGAAGTTCTGCGCGGCACAGTTTCAGGGCTTGAATCCGTGCGGGAACCGGGCCTTTGTGGGTTGAAACTGCCTGCAAGGGATTTCGAAGGGGAACGGCTATCTCTTCGCCTCCCCCTTCTTGGCGATCGAGAACCGGAACACGAGTCCCCCTTCCGGGCGGTTCGCCACTTCGATTCGGCCGCCGTGGAAAAGTATGGCGTTGCGTACGATCGCCAGGCCGAGTCCGGTGCCTCCCGCCCGGCGCGAACGCCCCTTGTCGATCCGGTAGAAACGTTCGAAGAGGTAGGGCAGGTGTTCGGGATTGACGCCCGTGCCGTTGTCCGAGAATGAAAATTCGTAGCGGTCGTCCGTTTCGTCCGTCAGGGCGATGTCGATCCGGTTGCCGCCCGAGTAGTTGAGGGCGTTGTCCGTCAGGTTGCGGAAAACGGAGTAGAGCAATCCTTCGTTGCCCTCGACCGTCAGGGGACGGTCGCATGTCCAGTGTACCGTAAATCCGCGTCGGGCGCTTTCCGGGGCCGTGTCGGTTATCACTTCGCCGATCAGGGCGCGGAGGTCCACTTCGGTACGGTCGATCATCTGTCCTCCTTCGTCCAGCCGGGTGATCGACGATACGTCCTGCAACAGTTGCCGGAGCCGTTCGGACTGGGTGAAACACTTTTCGAGGAAGGCCCGCTGCGTCGCTGCGTCGATATGCGGATTGGCGATGAGGGTTTCGAGGTAGCCGTGGATGGAACTTACGGGGGTTTTCAACTCATGGTTGATATTGTTGGTCAATTGCCGCTTGATGCGGATTTTTTCCTGCTCCTCGTGCAGTGCGGCGGCATGTTCGCGGTCGCGCTCTGCGAGGGTCGCCTCCATTTGAACCATGTTTTTCGTGAACTGGCGGACCACGTAGTAGCCGACCAGACACAGCAGCAGGGTGACTGAACCCATGAACCACAGAAAGTTGCGGTCGGCGTTCAGCACCTGCGACAACGACACGGTGTAGGGCAGCGACGAGCGGACGATCCGGTCGCCGATGCGGGAGGCGGAGTAGAAGTAGGTGCGCCCGTTGTTCTCCGACTGGCGGCGGATCGTATAGCCGTGACCGTCGGTGAGGGCGGCCGCCACTTCCGGCCGGTCGAGGTGGTTCGACATCTCGGCCGGGGGTTCTTCGGAGTCATAGACGACCGTACCGTCCAGGTCGATCAGGGTGATGCGCAGCCCCTCGAAGAAGTCGGAGTGCGCATCGAAAAAGTCGTGGGGAGTGCGTGCATTGCTCAAAGCCTCTTCCAGTTGGGCGTTGATGATCTGCAACTGCGAATCGAGCAGCTCCGTGCGCAGCTCCTTCTCCCGGTGGTATTGGAAGCCGACGAAGCAGACGATGAGCAGCCACGAGAAGCCCAGCAGCCAGAGGAACGATTGCGTCTGATAGGAGTGTTTACTTTTCAAATCCATAGCCGTAGCCCAGGCGGGTCACCAGATGCGAGCCGTAGGGCCCGATTTTCTTGCGCAGGCGCGTGATGTTTACGTCGATCGTGCGGTCCAGGACGATCACTTCGTTGTTCCAGACCCGGGCGAGGATCTGTTCGCGCGAGAAGATCACCCTAGGGTGGGAAAGGAGCAGGGTGAGGATTTCGAACTCCTTTTTGGTCAGGGGAACCTCCTGTCCGTTCACCCGGCAGACCTTGCTCTGCAGGTCGAGGCAGAGCCCTTCGAAACAGATGGCTTCCTCCTCCTGCCGGGCTTGCGAGCGGCGCAGCACGCTCCGTACCCGGGCCGTCACTTCGCGCATCGAGAAGGGTTTGGAGATATAGTCGTCGGCACCCAGGTTCAAGCCCGCAACGGTGTCGTCTTCGGTGTCTTTGGCCGTGCAGAAGATGATCGGCACGGCAGCCGTTTCGGGCGAGGACTTGAGCATACGGGCCATTTTGAAGCCGCTGATCTCTCCCATCATTACGTCGAGCAGCAGCAGCGAATAACGTTCGGGATGCATCGCCAGCGCTTGTTCGGCGCTGTAAGCCACATCCACTTCGTATCCTTCGAGTTCGAGGTTGAATTTCAGGATTTCACACAGCGACTCTTCGTCGTCCACCACCAGAATTTTGTATTTCCCCATGACCTTCGTATTGATTCGACGCGTCAAAATTAGGGAATAAAACGGTTTCGCAAATCCGGAAGGATCGAAATTTCACGGAATTGTAACAGACGGTTCATAAAAACGAGGCATTTCCCGGATTTTGTAACGGGTTTGTAACAGGTTTGAAACGTCGTTATCATTTCCGCCCGGTACTTTTGTTCCCGAATGATAACTTTAGGCGTAAAACCAATTAAAAAAGTATGGAATCAATCTATTTAGGCATTGTCCTCTTCCTCTTTCTGCTGGCGATTTTCGATCTGGTGGTGGGTGTCAGCAACGATGCCGTGAATTTCCTGGGGTCGGCCGTCGGCGCCCGGGCCGCTTCGTTCAAGTGGATCATGGGTGTAGCTGCGGTGGGTATCCTGTGCGGCGCCGTCATGAGCAACGGTATGATGGATGTCGCCCGGCACGGGATTTTCAGGCCCGAACAGTTCTATTTCCAGGATATCATGTGTATCTGCCTGGCGGTCATGGCAATCGACGTGATTCTTCTGGACACCTTCAATACCCTGGGGCTGCCTACTTCGACTACCGTGTCGATCGTTTTCGAGTTGCTGGGAGGTGCGTTCGCTCTGGCGATGGTCAAGCTGGCCGCAGACGATACGGGGCTTACCTTTGCCGATATGCTGAATTCGGAAAAGGCTTTGTCGGTCATCATGGCCATCTTCCTTTCGGTGGCGATCGCATTCGTATTCGGCGCAGTGGTGCAATATATCGCCCGATTGATCTTTACTTTCAATTATAAGTCGCACATGAAGTGGTCCGCCGCGCTGTTCGGCGGTGTGGCGATGACGGCGATCATCTATTTCATTCTGATCAAGGGTATGAAGGATTCGTCGTTCATGACACCCGAACTGTCGGAGTGGATTTCTACCTATACCCGTCACCTGGTGGCCGGCTGCTTCATCTTCTTCTGCCTTCTCTCGCAGGTGCTCCACTGGTGTCGGATCAATATTTTCAAGGTAGTCACGCTGCTGGGAACTTTCGCCCTGGCACTGGCCTTCGCCGGAAACGACCTGGTGAATTTCGTGGGCGTACCTCTGACGGGCTACTCTTCCTATATGGATTACGTCGCCAACGGCAACGGATCCGAAACCTTCCTGATGGATTCGCTGAACGCGCCTGCCCGGACGCCCTTCATTTTCCTGGCTCTTTCGGGCGTGGTGATGATCGTCGCCCTGACCACTTCGCGGAAGGCCCGGGGCGTTATCAAGACCTCGGTGGATCTGGCCCGTCAGGATGCCGGCGACGAGATGTTCGGTTCGTCGGGGCTGGCCCGGAGTATCGTGCGTGCTTCGTCGTCCCTCGCTACCGGAATCGACAATGCGATGCCGCAGGGACTGAAGCGCTGGCTCGGGAAACGCTTCGATAAGGACGAGGCGATTCTGGAGAACGGTGCCGCTTTCGATATGGTACGTGCGGCGGTCAATCTGCTGCTGGCCAGCTTGCTGATCGCATTGGGCACCTCGCTCAAGTTGCCTCTTTCGACTACTTACGTGGCCTTTATGGTGGCGATGGGTTCTTCGCTGGCCGATAAGGCCTGGGGCCGCGAGAGCGCCGTATTCCGCATTACGGGTGTGATTTCCGTGATCGGCGGCTGGTTCATTACGGCCGGTGCGGCTTTCGTGGCGACGTTCCTGCTCGCGCTTGCTATCTATTACGGCGGTACGATCGCTATGGTCGTGGTCGTAGCGCTGACGATTCTCTTCCTGATACGCAGCAATATCCGCTACCGCCGGAAGATGAAGGCCGAGCACGATGATGTTTTCAAGGGGATGATGACTTCCCGCGACAAGGCCGAAGTGTGGACGTTGCTCCGCCGACATATGACCGAGTCGCTCATGGCATCGGTAACGTTCGCCGAATCGACCTTCCGTCAGATTACCGACGGTTTGCTGAAGGAGGATATCAAGAGCCTGCGCAAAGCTGAACGGGCGCTCGGAGGAGAAAAAGACCTGCTCAAGCGGGTGCGTCGTCGGCAGATGCTCGCCATGCGCCGTATCGACCGCAACCTGGCGCTCGAAAAGAACACCTGGTTCCACACGGCGAGCAATGCTTCCGAGCAACTTTATTACTGTCTCAAACGTCTTTGCGAGCCGTGCAAGGAGCATGTCGGCAATAACTTCAACCCGATGCCCAAAGTTTATCTGCGGGAGTTCCTGCCCATTCGGACCCGGATTTTCAACCTGATGGTCGAGATTCGCCGCATGATGGAGCAGAACGACTATTCGGATATCGAGAACGTGCTGATCGAAGCCGAAGGGTTGCGCGAATCCATCTCGACCGAGCGCAAGACCCAGATGTACCGGGTGCAGGAGGAGGGCAACAGCCTGCATGTTTCGCTCGTCTATCTGATTACGCTGCAGGAGTCCCAGGAATTAGTCGATACGTTGCGTCAGTTGCTGAAGGCTTGTAATAAGTTTACCAAATAAGTAATAAGTCGTATTTTGAACCTGCGATAGACAAAAACAGTGTCATTTGCACTGTTTTTGTCTATATTTGCGGAACACGAGATATTTTGAAAGGGTTAAATAGGTTTCAATCAATGTATTATGCCTGTGGCCCGTATCTGACGACAAGATAAAAGAGAATAGAGTTGCCTATGGAGAATTTTACCCGCAGAGTGGCCGGATGGTTTTTATTATGCCTTGCGATGAGTATGTCGTTGTCCGCAGCGGCCCAGCAACCTCCGGTGGAGAGGGTGGATGTGGAAACGATACCCGTGCAGGACGATCTGGAAGAGATGGTCATCGAGTCGCAGCCGGAGAGTACGAATCACCCGAAACAGGAAAAAGATGTCGATACGGATGACGACGATCGTGCCGCTGCGGTGCGGACGGATGCCGGGCAGGACGAGAACGTCGGGCAGGGCGAGCTTTCGCAGAAGGACAGGAGGCGTGACAAGGGCGACGGTCGTGAGAACGACGATGAGGATGATGACGAAGATGAGGATGATGACGAGGACGAAGGAGTCCGAGTTCAGACTCATTTCGAAATTTCGGCAGCTTCGGGAGCACAAAAGGAGGAGAAAAAGGCTCCACCCGTGACGATCGACCTGTTGGGAACGCTCCGGGCCAAATTCGAGTACCAGCCCGGCGAGGGCGATGCCCGCTTCCAGGTTCGCAACGCCCGCTTCGGCGTGGCCGGCGAGATCTATTCGAAACTGGCTTACTGTATGGAGATCGACCTCTCGGACGAGGGAAAGATCAAGATGGTCAATGCGTATCTGGGGACCAAACTCTATAAGGGACTCGGTTTCACGATCGGATTTATGCGGGTCCCGTTTACCATCGATGCTCACCGTTCCCCCCATACGCAGTATTTTGCGAACCGTTCGTTCATCGCCAAGCAGGTGGGCAGCGTCCGCGATGTCGGAGCCACCCTGGGCTGGAAATTCGGCGAGAAGGTTCCGATCAACCTGCAAGTCGGTATGTTCAACGGGTCGGGTATCGACGACCAGAAGGATTTCTGGACCGACAAATTCAACTATGCGGCAAAGGCGCAGTTCGGTTTTGCCGAGGGGATGAATTTCGTGGTGAGCTACCAGACGACCCGTCCTGCCGATACGCGGATTCACCTTTACGACGTGGGGTGCTCCTACCGCTTGGGCGGTTGGTTCTTCGAGGCCGAGTATCTGCGTAAGGAGTATGCCCGCAATTCGTTCGCGGGCGTGAATGCCTTCGACGGATTTTTCTGTTATGACCTGCCTTTGCGCCGTGTCTTCAAAAAGATGTCGTTCGCAGGCCGTTACGACTATATGTCCGATCACAGCAACGGCATTCCCGACGACAACGGTCTGCTGTTCGTCAATGATCTGGAGCGTCATCGCGTCACGGCAGGCATTACGTTCAGCTTCGGATTGCCTTTTATGGCCGATATCCGGCTCAACTATGAGATGTATTTTTACGACAAGGGTGTCGTCCCCAAAGTTTCCGAACACGACAAGATCGTCCTGGAATTTATGGCTCACTTTTAGCCGTTTTAAGGATTTGAGAAAAGAAAACCCCGCATTCTATATGTGCGGGGTTTTCTTTTGCCGGTTCGGAAACATTTCGTAGCTCGTGTCGGAGAAGTCCGGAAGGGAGGGTAGAGGAGTAGGAGTAGGAGTAGGAGTAGGAGTAGGAGTAGGAGTAGGAGTAGGAGTAGGAGTA
>ENA-OYCX01000611-OYCX01000611.1-human-gut-metagenome-genome-assembly--contig:-NODE-611-length-8797-cov-9.516243_pt1 | contig 8797 bp, 8 predicted proteins | sample MGYA00243459_ERZ652885 | MGnify/ENA primary metagenome ERZ652885 (study PRJEB26926, sample SAMN06164570) | human gut metagenome | biome: ENVO:00009003; feature: ENVO:2100002; material: ENVO:00002003...
AAATGAGGTAAAATATCGGCAGATTTCAAACAAAACTTAAACAAAATAGTTTAAGACAAAACAGCAACTTGCCGAGTTTGAGTAAGAACCACAAGTCTTGGAACCCGCTAAACAAGCGGATTCCGAGACTTTTTCTTTTGCCCTGCTACTAATTTGCTACTAATAGCAACTACTCTTTTTTTTATCGTTTTCATATGTTGGCTTTAACTTTAATAGCAAGAAACCCTGATGACTGCGGGCTTTCTTCTATATGATCTTTCGTTGTGACATCTGGATGATTTTCCTTGATGCGGTATTTGGTGGTACTAACGAAGGTCCGAACTGAGGTCGGGCGGTTACATCTGAGCCATTGCTCTGAGTCTGCGGCACTTCACATGTGATACCTGCGGCTTCAAGCAGAGGGTTATCAGATGGTGGTTCAGGTGTTGGCGAATCTGTTGCCTGCAATGATTCAAAACTATGCACAAGCTCCTGCTGTTTATGTGGAAACAGATGGGAGTATGTGATAAGTGTTGTGGATACCTTTTCATGTCCGAGCCTGTCTGCTAACATCGAGGCATCGCAGCCCTGATTAATAAGTAAGCTGGCGTGCGAATGCCTGATATTGTGGATTCGTATTTTCTTTATACCTGTGTTTTTTCAACCTCTTATCATTTCGTGTGCGAAATATGATTTTGTTACCGGAAATAGCCTTCCATCTGCGTCAAACATATATCTTGACTGGATATAGTCTGATAGCTCCTGGCAGAGAAAATCCGGAATCGGAATCTTTCACTTACTTTTTCTTGTCTTAGGTGATGTAAATACATCTTTTTCGCCTATCCGCTGATATGTTCTGTTGATGGATATTAGCTTGTTATCAAGGTCAATATCAGCAGGTGAGAGAGCAAGCAATTCACCTTCACACATACCAGTCCAGTACAGGACTTCAAAGCAGATATATGATAATGGCTTATCTTTTACGCCCTCACGGAAAGCAATATATTCATCGTAAGTCTAGTAATCCATTTCCTCTGCTTTCGCTTTTCCGATAGTGCCTGCCTTACCACAGGGATTGGTGTTAAGGTCATAGAAACGCTTGGCGTAATTGATGATACTGTTAAGCTCCGTATTAATTTTTTTCAGATAGGTCTGGGAGTAATTATTGGGCGAACTCATAAGCTTCGCCTGCCATCTTCGTACATCAGAGGCTTTGATTTCATTTATCGGCTTGCTGCCGAAGAATGGAAGAATATGCGTCTGTAGTACCGCTTTTTTGTAAGAAGAGTTGACTGTTTAAGTCTTGCAGCCATATCTTCCATATAAATTTCATAAAGGTTTTGAAATGTCATATCTGGATTGTCAGGAAAATATCAGAGATTGGTGGTTATGAGAATGTCAGTGATTCTGTTAAGGCTGATATATTCGGATTTGATATTGCTGATGTAAGCGGCAGCATAAGGTTGTTCTCGGATGTGATGAAACGGTTGGGGATAAAGCAGGATGGTGACGAGCTTTATGAGGAGTTTCAGAGGATTTATGATGAGAGTGTTAGTAGAGAGGCTGATAAAGATAAGATGTGGAATAGGGACAGGGAAAGGTGAAGCATAGCACCATATAAAAGAGCTTGGCATTTTATGTAACAGTACATGGTGCAACTCAGAAACGGAGGTACACCGATTTATAAGTTTAAGTGGAAAATCAAAACTCTTAATGGTTTTATTAACTTTATCTTATGGCAATGAATTCTTGTTTGGTGGTTATATCGACTGCTGTAAAGAATAAATTAACCTTGACATGACACTGAACGTTTTATTTATTGTTACTGTGGGCTATATATTCTTTAAATTAATAAATCAAATCCATACTTTTCGTAAAAACTCATTAATTGTTGAGTTTTACGAAAAGTATGGAAAATAGTAATCGTCAACTCAGTATGAACTATGATAGAAAGGATTAGTTCTGATTATTAGAAAATGCTTCTAATTTACTTGGTATAGTAACACCACATGAATTGACATTATATGTGTAATCGTATACAATATTTTTATAGATGTTGGCAAAGCTGATGAAAGTCAGTGACGCAAAACTATAGGGACTAAATAATCAGACACGATTTATGTCAGCCAGTTGCATTTATATACGACATTAGATGGCATTGTGGTGTTTTCCGTAATGCCATTTCGCTGTTATATCGGTTTTTTGTGAGGTAAGAAATGAAAGGATATATTAAAAGTCAAGATGTAGCGAGAATATAGGGAATTAGTGAGAGGCGTATTAATGCCTTGTGTCTAGAAGGTAGAATTTCAGGAGCAGAAAAGTTCGAAAATGCCGGGGCAATTCTAGATGATGCAGAAAAGCCGTTACATGGAAGAATTAAATTAGAAAATATATTAAGGAGAAATGACAATATCTGTCTATGTGACATAATATACTCATATATGAAAAGGGAAAGTAATGAATAAAGAGAATAAAGACAAAACAAAACGTGTCCTTGGAATATATCAAAAGCTTATAAATGGAAATATTATCAATAAAGCTGAAGAAACTCATATTTATGGAGTAAATGAAAGAAGTATCCAACGAGATATAGATGATATTAGAGCATTTCTTGATGAAGATTTTGAACAATCCGGCATAGAAAACACAGTAGTTTATGATCGGATTAATAAAGGCTATAGGTTAGAACAACTTGATAAGGTGAAACTTAGTAATAGTGAAATTCTTGCAGTCTGCAAAATTTTATTAGATAGTCGAGCGTTTACGAAAAATGAGATGACTAGTATCTTAGGTAGGTTGATTGATTGCTGTGTTTCAAAAGCAAATCAAAAGCTTGTGAAAAATTTGATTAGTAACGAGGAGTATCATTACATTGAGCCACAACATAAGTCTGTGTTTATAGATAAAATGTGGGATATTGGACAAGCAATTCGTGAGCATAAATATCTTGAGATAAAATATCATAAACGAAAAGAAGACGCGGTGGTAGTGAGAAAAATCCAACCTGTAGCGATAATGTTTTCGGAATACTATTTTATCTGACGGCATTTATTGATGATGAAAATATAAAAGCAAATTTTGATGTAATAAATGACTTATTCCCAACGATATACCGTATAGATAGGATTCAAGAATATACAGTTCTTGATGAAAAATTTCATATACCTTACAGTAGTCGATTTGAAGAAGGCGAATTTAGAAAAAGAATACAGTTTATGTATGGAGGCAAAATACGAAAAGTTAAATTTTCGTATAGCGGTGATAGCTTGGAGGCTATTTTGGATAGATTGCCTACCGCAAAACTAATAGATGAAGAAGATGGAAAGTATATATTGACTGCCGAGGTATTTGGAAAAGGTATTGATATGTGGTTTCGTAGTCAAAGTGACCTGATAAAAATAATTGAATAGGAGAGAGCCTTATGGATAAGGAACTATTGCATTTGCAACAGTATTTGCACATTCATCCTATTTTAGAGAAGAATAAGAAATACCGAATAGCATATGTCAGTTTGATTAAATATATATGTGATAAAAATGCCAAAAGGGATAAATGGAATAAAGGTATGATGTTATTGTTAAAGCAATGGATGATGCCAAATGAAGAGATAATTGCAGTTGAGATTGATGCGAAAAACAATATTGTTTTTGCTGGGAAAATAGCAGATTCTTAAAGTATAGATTTCTAAAATATCGATATATTCTTTTGTTTGACTGCCTTTTCCCTTGCGCATTTGATGATAAAAAAAGGAAAATGTGTTTTAGATGATATATGTAGATTATTTCCGAGAAATGCAAAGAAATTATCAAATATGTTTGAAGCTTTTTATAATGAAAATTATGCTTATATTAAAAATGAAGCTCCTACCATATTAAGCATACTTTCTTCCCGATGAGATTGGGCAGGGAATAATAAATAAAGCGTTAATGAGAGTGTCACTTGTGCCTTCTGTTAATAAGCGATTTTTTTAGTATTATTTTGATGCAAAACTTAAGATGACTGCGCAGGAAGAAAGCAATGGAAGCACTATAAAAAATATTCCATCATTTGATGTAATGAAGAATTGGTATTTCCCGTTAGCTCCGTTAAAAGAGCAGAAAAGAATTGTTGATAGAATAGATGAACTATTGTCGCTCATATAGATTGAGGAAGGGAGGCAAGGCTATATGTTGGATGTTGAAAGAAGAATATTGGATATAGATAAGACATTATGTGAAAATATGGATTTGATGGATTTTCAAAATGTAACGAGAGCGCTTGTTTCTCAAAATCTTTTGTCGCAGTCAAGGAATCTCATTGAGCATATTGCAGTTAGAGCATATTCTGAGGGTAAAGATGTTCAAGTGAATTGGGATACAATTAATGCTGGGTTGGATTATATTATACACAATGGTAAATATCTATTTTTGAGAAAATTTCATAATTTTTTGCAAGAATCGAAATCACATTACACGCCAGATGCTGAAGGGGCAGAAAGATTAATGCTTAAGTATTACCAATATTTTGTGATGATTCGAGGATTTGTAAAAGATGAATATGGATTGGAAATATTACATAATTTAGAAAAGTTTCCAACTGAGCAAGATGAAACAATTGAATTATTTCACGAAAAGATAGTAGAAAAATTGAAAATGAGAAGGCAACGTGTGGAATATGATCGGACAGAAAGATTATATGTTCATAAAGTTGCACCATTTGTTGTTGGAGGTAGGATTTATTTTGAGATGGTACTTACACCTGCATATGACACAACAAGTAAATTTGAAAGATTTATTGCATATGCTACTTATATGATTCCTTCACATTATTCTATCAAGGCGGCAATATTTTGTGATACCATTGAAATGGATGGTAATGTGATGCCTATAAGTATCATGACAGAGTATACAGTTTCTGTAAGACCTTGTGAATTAAATAATTTTGCAAAAATTTTTAGATATAAAATAAAAATGGATGCTAATCATGCTGAGTATATAGGAATGATGAATTACCTGACTGATTCTGGTGCTAGTTTGTTGGATGTTGTTATGTTATCAGATGATGAGTATGTGAATGTGAAACAAAAAATGTTTGTGAAAGCTCAGGCACATAATTTTGAACCGATGCTAGATGAATGCCGTGAATTTATTAGGGATAATGGGTCAGGCTCAAATGTCATTCGTTATTTACTCCATACGCTGAATAATAAGGTAATCAAAGCGCAGTATGCCCCAGAAAATAATTCGGTTTTATCAGATTTACAGTTGGAGTATGGATGTATCCCTTTTGATCAAATGCCATTTGCCTCTTCATTGATTCAACATAATCCATCAATATCAGAATTGTATGGGTGCATTAATTCAGACAATAGGGAACATGAAATGATTGCTAGATTTATTCTAGAAAATATGAGCATAAATGGTGTGTTATACACTAAGGATAAGGAATTAAAGAAATATGTTTCGAATGCCGAGCAATTAATTGATAAATTTAATGCTAAGGTTTATTACAAGCATAGAGCAAGAAGAAATATTGCTAGGTTTGGCGACAATTATTACATAAAAGGAGCTTTAACTGACACTAAGATCATAATTGAAACTTTACAGGAAAAATCGATAGAAGGACTCCAAGGGTATGAGAATGCAATGTGTTCATGGATTGAAGAGAAAGGCAATATAGATAGTGATGAGAAGAAAAATATATTAGTAAAGTTATATGCTAATAGTAAGGTGGCGCTTATATATGGTGCTGCCGGAACCGGAAAGACATATCTAATTAATTTATTGTCACAGTTTATGGATTCTCAAAGCAAATTATATTTGGCTAATACATATCCGGCAGTAGAAAATTTGAGGCGAAAAGTGAAAGCACAGAATTGTGATTTTATGACAGTTAAGAAGTATGCCATGTCTAGTAGTGTATCAAAGAAGTACGATGTTCTTATTGTAGATGAGTGCAGTATGGTTAGCAATGAAGATATGGCAGCAGTGCTTAACAAGATTGATTGTAGGCTAATGCTTTTGGTTGGAGATACGTATCAGATTGAATCTATTACCTTTGGCAATTGGTTTTCAATGGCAAAGTATTTTATTCCACAATATACATGGTATGAGCTGACTGTGCCATATAGAACCAATGACCCAATGTTACTTGCTTTGTGGACCAAAGTACGAAACATCGATGAAGATTTGACGGAATATATTGTTCATAATAGATATTCGTCAAATTTGGATTCTTCTGTATATAAAAACCAGGCTGAGGATGAGATAATTCTTTGTCTTAATTATGATGGGTTGTATGGCATTAATAATATTAACCGATTCATTCAGGAGAATAACAAGAGTGAGCCACATATATGGGGACTATGGACATATAAGGTTGGGGATCCGATATTGTTTAATGAATCAGAACGATTCACCCCTTTATTGTATAACAATTTGAAAGGAACGATTGTTGATATTGAGGAGGATTTAGAAAACGAAGAAATATGGTTCAGCATAGAGATAGACAAGCCATTAACTGAATTAGATGTACAATATTATGATATAGAACTCTTGAAAGATAGAACACCAGGAAAATCAGTAATACGGTTTTATGCACGAAAGAAAAAGGAGAGCGATGATGACAGAAGTATTGCTGATGATACTGTCATTCCATTCCAGATTGCATATGCTGTTTCTATCCATAAGGCGCAGGGTCTAGAATATGATTCAGTAAAAGTAATAATAACACGAGAGGTTGATGAACGAATTACGCATAACATTTTTTATACGGCAATTACTCGGTCCAAAAGGCTTTTGAAGATATACTGGAGTCCTGAAACGCAGGAAAAGGTTATTAATTCATTTGAATTATCAGATAATAAACGTGATGCAACTATATTTGCGGCTCAGACAGGATTAAAGATGGTGAAAATGAGGAGGGAAAAGAAATAAAGAGCAGGTTAACAGATAGAATTATGAATTCGAAATATATTTTTCAAGGATATCTTTGAGTGGAAAAGGAGTGACATCAAATGGTAGATATATATACAGATAAAAAAGAATCAAAGGACTGGATTCTTCAAAACGATTTGTATTTCAATTTGAATACAAGTAATGAAGAAATGTCCTCAAATGAAATAAATCTCATTCAGCAAGTAGATGAGGCAAAGTTGACACCGGACAAGCACATTGAAACAAAATATGGATTAGGTACAATCCGTAATTTGTCATCTGGCTGCAAGACATTACTTAATATTGTAAAGCATCCTGACAAGGTGGTGAATGTAGAAGAATGTGGTCCGAATGTGCTTAAAATAATTTTTACTATGGATAATATAAAGATTTATATGTCCAGGCCCTCGCTTTTTGATATCCCGGATGATGTGCAAATCAGATTTAATGATGCTGATATAGTGACCGGAGGGAGAGGTTATAATGCCTGGTGGAGTAAGGAGTATGAAAGGAGAGAAGCAGATGATTTATAAGAATATCACTTTTAAAGCAGATCCATTTTCATACAATCTAGAATTTGACGATAGAATAACTCTTGTTGGCGGAGATAGCGGTACTGGTAAAACTGTGCTTTATGAAATGTTAGAAGATTTACGATTAACTGATGAATACAAAGCTATAAAATTGTTTAATTACAAATCAGATAATTTCTCAGAATCGATTGAACAGTGCAGAGATAGTTTTATTGTAGTCGATAATGCAGATAATTTGATTAATGATGAAGTCAGACGTTTTATTAATTTTGAGCCGTCTAATCAATATATGCTTTTCCTACGAAATTGCGACGGACTAAATGTGTCTGATAAGAGCTTTAAAGTGTTGAAGGTTGACAATAATAAGATAACACTGGAAGAGGAGCTGTGATATGAAATATTTGTGGACAGAAGATACCGGCGCAGAACTTCACTTCTGGAAATTGGTTAATCAACTTTTCTTTGATGATGCACTTGTGGTCGAAAGTAAAGAAAGCAATCAGGGCTTATTGGATGCATTGACAGAGATAGACATTAAAGAGGACGATAAGTATTATATTTCGTTTGACTATGTGGTTGATAATCAGGATATTCGTAATAAGTATCGTATGTTGAAATCAATAGCAGATAAGGCAGAAGGAAAGATCATAATTCTGGATATGATTTGTTTTGAATACCTGATCCTTGCTTTTGATAAGCTTGTGGCATGGACAGGCACTGGAAAGATAGATAAAATCAAGATTCGTGAAGAGGTTTTATCAGCAATAGAGAATCATAGAATCAATTTGTCAAAGATTGATGATGAGAAGACATTACAGTACTTGGCAGGTTTTAAGAGATACTCTACAGAGCGTGTGATGAAATCATTGATGGGTGAATTTACACAAAACGAGAAGTGGTCCGTTAAGGGGGCACTTATGGGCGAGTGTTGGTATAAGGATTGCTGTGTGTCGGAACATCCAGATAATCGGAGGTGTGGTAAGCCGAAGATTGAGGATGGGAATGAGAAGATGAGGATGTTGATACAGTCGGAGGAAGTGCAGAAAATAATTGGAGAAGTCATTATTTAAATTATATTTACTAACAATTGACAGCTGTATTGTAAAAAAAGGAAGTGAAGATTTGAAGATTACACATGTTAAAATACGCAATTATAGAAATTTAAGGGATATAGATATAGGTTTAGCAGAAACGGTAGCAATTATAGGGGAAAATAATAGTGGTAAAAGCAACTTTTTAAAAGCAATCACGCTTCCTTTTTTGACTGATGATAATACACATATCAGTAAGAAATTATCATGGATTGATATAAACAATGAGACTAAGAACTGTCTCTTATACACATCTCCGAGCCCACGAGACTCCTGAGCA
>ENA-OYCX01000615-OYCX01000615.1-human-gut-metagenome-genome-assembly--contig:-NODE-615-length-8761-cov-4.828509_pt1 | contig 8761 bp, 7 predicted proteins | sample MGYA00243459_ERZ652885 | MGnify/ENA primary metagenome ERZ652885 (study PRJEB26926, sample SAMN06164570) | human gut metagenome | biome: ENVO:00009003; feature: ENVO:2100002; material: ENVO:00002003...
GGGGATTGCGGCGGGAGGCGGTTTTCTGCCGTGCCGCCGCAGACGGTGGACTTGCCGGGCGGCGGGACCGGGAAGGGGCCCCGCCGTGCGGCGTGAAGTGCGTGACGTCGTCAAAACATCCGATTTATGTACATTGCGATAGCCGGAAATATCGGCAGCGGCAAAACCACGCTGACCGAGATGCTGACCGAGCGCTACGGCGCCAAGGCCTATTACGAGCAGAGCGACAATCCCTACATCGGGGATTTCTACAACGATATGAATCGTTGGTCGTTCAATCTGCAAATGTATTTTCTGGGCAGCCGCATTCAGCAGACGATGGATATTCTGCGCAGCGGTCCGGTCGATATTTTTCAGGATCGGACGGTGTACGAGGATGCCTATATTTTCGCCGACAACCTGCATTGCATGGGGCTGATGTCGGGTCGGGACTTCGATACTTATATGAGTATCTTCGGGTTGATTACCAACCTGGTGCCCCGGCCGGACCTGTTGATTTACCTCAAGGCCAGCGTGCCGACGCTCATTTCGCAGATCCGCCGCCGGGGTCGCGCCTACGAAATGAACATCGACGAACAGTACCTGCGGCGGCTCAACTACCGTTACGACGACTGGATCGAACATATCTACCGGGGCGAAGTGCTCGTGATCGATAAGGATCGTGAGGATTTCGTTGCGGATGCTGCGGTGATGGAGAAGATCTGCGCTCGTCTCGACCGGAAGCGGGAGGAGCTCGAAAACGCTAAAAAATAGTCCCTATGTTGCCGGAATCTTTCACGCGGCGGGTTATGGCCGAACTGGGACCGGAGGAGGGGCGTGCGCTGTGTGAGGCGCTCGAAGGCCCGGCGCCGACATCCGTCCGCCTGCATCCGCAGCGTCCCTGCCGCTGGAGCGGAGCCGAGGCGATTCCCTGGTCGCCGGCAGGACGTTACCTGACGGAGCGGCCTTCGTTTACGCTCGATCCGGCTTTCCATGCCGGGGCTTATTACGTGCAGGAGGCTTCGTCGCAGTTCCTGGCTCACGTGCTGGCCGGGGAGGAGGTCGCCGGAAAACGGATTCTGGACCTTTGCGCCGCGCCGGGGGGAAAGACGACGCTCTATGCGTCGCTCGCAGGTAGCGACGGGCTGGTAGTGGCGAATGAAGTCAATCGCCAGCGGGCGGCTGTTCTGGCGGATAACGTCCGCAAGTGGGGACTGGGAAACGTGGCGGTGACGGTGAACGAGCCGGCACAGATCGCGGTGCTCGAAGGATGGTTCGACATCGTGGCGGTGGATGCCCCCTGTTCCGGCGAGGGGATGTTCCGCAAGACACCCGAGGCACGGGACGAGTGGAGCGAGAACAATGTGAAGATATGTGCCGTCCGGCAGGCGGAGATTCTGCGCGAAGCGTGGAAGACGCTGCGTCCCGGCGGATTGCTGATATACAGTACCTGCACGTTCAACCGACTGGAAAACGAAGGGTCGCTGGAGGGACTGCTGGCCGAAGCGGGTGAAGAGATCGTCGAATCGACCGCTTTCGATTGCCCGCCGGCGTGGGGTGTGGTTTGCGGTCGGGTCGGTCCTTTCCGGACGTTCCGTTTCTATCCGCACCGGACCCGGGGCGAGGGATTTTTTGCGGCGGTGGCCCGTAAGGTGTCCGATGGCGGAAGCCGTGTCCGTGTGCCCAAGTCCCGCCGAACGATTTTCGCGCCCGCCGGACGCAGGGAGTGTGCGGAACTGGCCCGTTGGGTCGCCGAACCCGGGCGGATGCGTTTTGCGGCGGTGGCGGATGTCTATTATGCGTATTACGAATCGCGGTACGAGGCGGTGAAAATGCTGGCCGAATCGCTGCGCGTGATCGCCTCGGGCGTTGCGATGGGGCAGATCTTCAAGGAGCGGCTCAAGCCCGATCATGCGCTGGCGATGTTTTGCGGATTGGATCGCGGAGCGGTGCCTGTTGCCGAGTTGTCCGAAGAGGAGGCGCTGCGGTTTCTGCGCAAGCAGGAGGCGGAGGCTGCGGCTTTCGCCGAGGGGATGAATCTGGTGACGCACGGGGGAGCGGCCCTGGGTTTCGCCAAGCGGATTCAGAACCGGGTAAACAATATGTATCCCAACTCGTTGCGGATATTCAACCTGTAATTGTACATGTTATGGCCAAGAAACTATTCTATTCGATGGGCGAGGTGTCGGAGATGTTCGACGTCAATGCTTCGCTGATCCGTTTTTGGGAGACGAAATTCGATATCCTGCGCCCGCAGAAGAACAAGAAGGGCAACCGTCTTTTTTCTCCGGCCGATGTCGAAAACCTGAAATTGATCTATCATCTGGTCAAGGAGCGGGGCATGACCCTCGACGGAGCCGCCCGTTGTCTGAAACAGAATAAAGGAACCATTTCGCGCGATGCGGAGCTGCTCGAACGTCTTCAGCGTGTCCGGGCCCTGCTCGAAGAGGTGCGGGCCGAACTCAAGGAGAGTGCGGAGGACCGGGCGGTTGTCGCGGAAAATGGGGCTGGAGAGGCGGCCGAAGTATCGGCGCTCCCGGTTCGTACCCGGAAGAAGCCTGCCGCGCAGGAGTTGGCGGACGATGCCGGAGGGGATGGAGCGGAGAGTAAAGGACCTGTGCAGGTGATCGAACCAGGTCCCCGGAGCGAAAAGCCGGCGCCGAAACGTTCGGCGGCGCGTCAGCCCCGGCGCAAGAAGGAGAAAGAGGAGGCGGAGAGCAAGGAGTTGTTCGCCTTCTATGAACAGTCGTTGTTTTAGACGGACGTTTTGAAATACGGCAGGCGGGTACATTTTGCCTTCGCCTCCGATTCGGAGGGGGCGGTGACGTTGCGGACCGCTACGGCGATAGGCCCGACCGGGTATGCGAACGAACCCGATACTTCGGTATATCTTTTGGGGCGCGTAGCGCCGCAAGTCCCTTCGAGGTGAGGATTTCGGGGTGGGCAGCATTATGGACGGGAGCACAGGCCGCGAACAAGCGACCGTCGGATATGGTACGTTGAAAATATAATCGCCTTTTCAAATAATGTAGTAGGATTATGAAAATCAGAGATATTGCTGAAGTGATCGAACGATATGCTCCGCTCCGTTTGCAGGAATCGTACGACAATGCCGGTCTTATCGTGGGACGGCCCGAGGACGAAGTGCATCAGGCGCTGCTGGCTGTCGATGTGACCGAAGAGGTGTTGGACGAGGCGGAGCAGACGGGGTGCGATCTGATAGTCACGCACCATCCGATCGTTTTCCATGCCCTCAAGCGGTTCAATTCGGCTACTTATGTGGAGCGGTGCGTCGAGCGGGCGATCCGTCGGGGAATAGCGCTCTACGCCTGTCATACCAACCTGGACAGTGCGCCGGGCGGCATGAGTTGGCGGTTGGCGGAGATGCTCGGCGTGGAAGAGTTACGGGTGCTGCAACCGACCGATCCTGCGGACGGGCGGGTCGGCTTCGGGGTGGTGGGCGAACTGCCGCAGTCTATGTCGGTGCGGGATTTTATGCGGCGTATTCAGGAGCGCCTGCCGGTGCAGGTAATCCGCCATTCCGAGCTGGTCAAGGAGCAGGTACGGCGGGTGGCCGTATGTACCGGAGCGGGAGCCTCGCTGCTCGGCGAAGCGCGTCGTGCGCAGGCCGATGTGTATGTCACTTCGGACCTCAAATACAACGATTTTATGACTCCCGACGGGGCGTTCGTGGTGGCCGATATCGGCCATTTCGAGAGCGAATATTGCGCAATCGACATTTTGTTTGATATTTTATCGAAAAATTTATTTACCTTTGCGGTTCGCAAGAGTGTAAATTCACGTAATCCGATCGGTTACATAGTTCCGTCTAAACAATAAAAACACGATATGGCAACACAGAAAAAGACAGCTGAAGTTGATTATTCGATGCAGGAGAAAATCCTGGCCCTCTACGATCTCCAGAAGATCGACAGCCAGATCGATTCGATCAACAAGGTGAAGGGTGAGCTGCCGCTCGAGGTGCAGGATCTCGACGACGAATTGGCCGGTTTGAAGGCGCGTGTCGAGAATATCAATGCCGAAATCGAGGAGCTCAATGCTCTCTCCAAGCAGCGTAAGCGCGAGGTGGATCAGGCCAAGATACTCATCGGCAATTACAAGGAGCAGCAGAACAACGTCCGGAACAACCGCGAGTTCGATGCGATTAGTAAGGAGATCGAGTATCAGGAGTTGGAAATCGAGCTGGCCGAAAAGCGTCTGAAAGAGTATGCTGCCGGAATCAAGGTCAAAAAGGCGCAGGTCGAGGAGACCGAGGCCCTGATGGCGGAGCGCCGAAAGGACCTCGAAGCCAAGCAGACCGAATTGCAGAGCATCGAAGCGGAAACGGCCTCGCAGGTGGCGGAATTTACGGCTCAGGCGGCTAAAGCGCAGGCCAAGATCGACAAGCGGTTGCTGGAGGCTTACCAGCGGATCCGTCATAACGTGCGCAACGGACTTGCCGTGGTGACGGTGCGGCGCGATGCGTGCGGCGGCTGTTTCAACCGCATTCCGCCCCAGCGCCAGATGGAGATCCGTCAGGGCAAGAAGATCATCATTTGCGAATACTGCGGTCGTATTCTGGTGGCCGATCCCGAAGAGCAGCAATAGCAAGCGTTTGGGGTTGAACGATTTGTAGCCCGACCTTCCCACGGAAGGTCGGGCTGTATTCGTTGAGTCGAAACGGGGACGGCCTCTTTTCCGAATGAGGATTTCGAAACCCCGATTGCTTTTTTTCGATACGATCGTTGCGTTCGGATGAAACTTTTGCCGCGAAATCGTTGTTTTTTCCAAATAATAATTAATTTTGCGATGATGTAACTTTTTGAAATACCCGATAGATGAAGATAGCTCTGGCTCAATTGAATTATACGGTCGGCGACGTCGCAGGAAATACAAACAAGATCATCGAATCCGTACGTCGTGCGAAAGCCGAAGGCGCAGACCTCGTCGTTTTTGCCGAGCAGGCGATCAGCGGTGCTCCTTCGTTCGATTTGCTGCGGAAAAATCCTTTTTTGGAACAGTGCGAAGATGCGTTGATGCGGATTGCCGCCGAATGCGATACGGTGGATGCGATCGTGGGGCTTCCGATTCTCACCAAGGAGGGGACGATCAGTGCCGCAGCGTTGATTCAACAAGGAAGAGTCGTCCGCTACGTGGGAAAACAGAATATCACCGTGCGCCGCGAATTGGGATTTCTGACCCCTTCGAAAGGTTGCGAATACGTTACGATACGGGGTTGCCGCTGTGCGCTGGTCGTAGGCGACGATCTTTTTCATACCCCGGATTTCGACAAGTCGGTCGAAACCGTCATCAACATCCATGCCCGCCGCTACCGCAAGGGCGACTTGAGTCGTCGGTACGACGTAATCCGGAATATCGCCTACGTCAAGGGAAAGAATGTGGTGATGGTCAATCAGGTCGGCGGTGCTACGGAGCTGGTTTACGACGGGATGTCGGGCGTGATGGACAACCGGGGCAAGCTGGTGCGGTTGCTGAAAAGTTTCGAAGAGGACTTTCAGGTGTTCGATACCGAAAATCCCGCTTGCAGCGTCGAGTCCGTCCCTGTGTCGGTGAACGACCGTACCCGCTTCATTTACGAGGCGGCTTGTTGCGGTCTGCGGGATTTCTTCGTTAAAAATGGGTATAAAAAGGCCTGTGTCGGCGTTTCGGGCGGTATCGACTCCGCCGTGGTCGCTTGTCTGGCGGTTGCAGCGCTGGGGGCGGAGAACGTGCGGGGATTGATGATGCCCTCGCAGTTTTCGTCGGAAGGATCGGTCGAGGATGCCAAGCAACTGGCCGAAAACCTCGGTATCGAGTTCCATGTCGTGCCGATCACGGAGGCTTACCGCAGTATCGTCGATACGTTGATCCCGGTGATCGGCGGTACGGATTTCGATGCGACGGAGGAGAATATCCAGTCCCGCATCCGCACGCTGATGCTCATGGCCCTGCAGAACAAGAACGGCTATGTCCTGCTCAACTGTTCCAACAAGAGCGAGAATGCGCTCGGTATCTGTACGCTCTACGGCGATACCGGCGGCGCTTTCAGCGTGACGGGCGATCTGTATAAGACCGAGATGTATGACCTGGCCCGCTATATCAACCGGAAATTCGGTGCTCCCATTCCTGAAAACATCCTGACCAAAGAGCCTTCTTCGGAGCTTCGGCCCAACCAGAAGGACAGCGACATGCTGCCCTCTTACGAGGTGGTGGATGCCATCCTGTACCGTCTGATCGAAGATGGGCAGTCGCGTGAAGAGATCATCAATGCCGGATTCGACAGCGACGAGGTACAGAAAATCTATGCGATGGTCATGCGCAACGAAAAGAAGCGTTTTCAGTATCCGCCGGTGCTTCGACTCTCGTCCTCCTCGTTCGGGCATGAGTACCGTATGCCATTGACCCATAAATATGTAAAGTGACCCGATGGACCGTATCGAACATAGCGGGGTGGTGAAGCGCGTCGATGCGGAGAGGGTTTGTGTGGAAATTACGGCTCATGGCGCTTGTGGGAGCTGCAAGGCCCGCGAAGCCTGCGGTTTGGGTCAGACCGGGCAGAAAATCGTGGAGATACGTACTCCGGCTGCGGCGACGTATCGTCCCGGCGACAGGGTGACGGTCGCTATAACCCGACGTACGGGAGCGGTCGCGGTTTTGTTGGCTTATGTCGTGCCTTTCGTCGTCCTGATCGGCGTGGTGGCAGTCTGCTATCTGCTCGGCGCGGGCGATGGGGCGGCGGTACTTGCAGGATTGGGATCTGTCGTCCTGTACTATGGGATTCTCTGGCTTCTGCGCCGGAAGATCGATAATGCGATTCATTTCACAATATCCGAATAATATGGAGGTATTACTTTACACAGTGCTTACACTTTGCGTGTTGGGAATCCTTGCCGCGCTGATCCTCTATTTCGTGGCACAAAAGTTCAAGGTCGAGGAAGATCCCCGGATCGACGAGGTCGAAAAGATGCTGCCCGGTGCGAACTGCGGCGGCTGCGGATTCGCCGGATGTCGCGGTTTGGCCGATGCGCTAGTGAAGCGGGCCGATATCTCTTCGCTTTTCTGCCCGGTGGGCGGGGCCGAAGTGATGAAGACCGTCGCTGCCTACCTGGGCAAGGCTGCTCCGGAGAAGGAGCCCCAGGTGGCTACCGTCCGCTGCGGCGGCAGTTGCGAGAAACGTCCCCGGATCAATGCGTACGACGGTGTTACGTCCTGCGCGGTGGCTGCTTCGCTCTATGGCGGAGAAACGGGGTGTACGTACGGCTGCCTGGGATACGGGGATTGTGTGACGGTTTGTAACTTCGATGCCATAGCGATAAATCCCGAAACGAGGCTTCCAGAGGTCGATTTCGACAAATGTACGGCCTGCGGCGCGTGTGTCAAGGCTTGTCCCAAGTCGATTATCGAGTTGCGGAAGAAGTGGCCCAAGCAGCGGGCGGTTTATGTTTCGTGCGTGTCGAAAGACAAAGGGGCGGTGGTGATGAAAGCCTGCAAAGCCGGCTGTATCGGCTGCGGAAAATGCGAGAAAGTGTGTCCGTTCGGAGCCATTACGATCCAGAACAACCTGGCTTTCATCGACTCCTGGAAATGCAAGCTCTGCCGCAAGTGCGTGAACGAATGCCCCACCGGTGCCATCCGTCTGGTCGGTATGGAGCCGCTGCCCAAGGAGCCTAAAGCCGCTCCTGCATCGAAGCAAACGTCGGCAGCGGGAGAGAAGCCGGCTTCGGAGGAGAAGAAGACCGAAAAAACCGAATCCTGATCCGAACGATAAAACCGAAAACAAACGCTATGAAGACATTTCCGAGAGGCGGAGTACATCCGTCGGATAACAAGTTGAGTCGGGCGGAGGCCGTCGAGGTACTGGCGTTGCCCGATGTGGTGAATGTTCCTTTGTCGCAGCATATCGGTGCGCCGGCGGTTGCGAAGGTGGCCAAGGGCGACAAGGTGAAGGTGGGAGAGTTGATCGCCGAAGCCGCCGGTTTCGTGTCGGCCAATATCCATGCGCCCGTGTCGGGCACCGTGACGGGGGTGGATATGCTGCCCAACGGGCAGGGAATCCGCCAGATGATGATTACGATCCGTCGCGAGGGGGATGAATGGGCCGAAGGGATCGACACTTCGAAGGAGCTCGTGCGCGAATGTACGCTTTCGGCTCCGGAGATTCTTGCCAGGATCAAGGAGGCGGGTATCGTCGGTATGGGCGGTGCGGCGTTCCCCACGCAGGTCAAACTGACGGTGCCTGCCGGGAAAAAGGTCGAGCACTTGATTATTAATGGTGTCGAGTGCGAACCTTACCTGACGTCCGACCATCGGGTGATGCTCGAACGGAGTGAAGAGCTGCTCGTGGGCGTCACGATCCTGATGCGGGCGCTCGGCGTGAGCGGCGCTTCGGTCGGAATCGAGAACAACAAACCGGATGCGATCACCCGATTGAGTCGGCTGGCTTCGTCGTACCCCGGAATCCGGGTCGTTCCGCTTCGGGTCCGTTATCCGCAGGGGGGCGAAAAACAGTTGATAGCGGCCGTTACGGGTCGGGAGGTTCCGCCGCCGCCGGGATTACCGATCGACGTGGGTGCCGTCGTCTGCAATGTTTCGACGACGGTGGCCGTGTACGATGCGGTGCAGAAGAACAAACCTCTGATCGAGCGGGTGGTGACTGTTACGGGTCGCCAGGTGGAGGCTCCGAAAAATCTGCTCGTCCGTTTCGGAACGCCGGTGGCTGTCTTGTTGGAGGCTGCGGGAGGCGTGCCGGCCGGGGATGTGAAAGTGCTCAACGGCGGGCCGA
>ENA-OYCX01000627-OYCX01000627.1-human-gut-metagenome-genome-assembly--contig:-NODE-627-length-8660-cov-4.352586_pt1 | contig 8660 bp, 15 predicted proteins | sample MGYA00243459_ERZ652885 | MGnify/ENA primary metagenome ERZ652885 (study PRJEB26926, sample SAMN06164570) | human gut metagenome | biome: ENVO:00009003; feature: ENVO:2100002; material: ENVO:00002003...
CATCCCCGCCGCCCTCCGCACCAGTCCTGCACGGTGCGCAGCGGGATTCCAAAATACTGCGCAAATCCGGTCTGCGTCAGGCCGTATTTTTTGATCACATCCGGGATCGTGCAGTGCGCGCCGTCCCAGATCCCGCCGAGCAGCGCCAGCCGCTCCGCCAGAATCTCTTCGTCTTCGGCATCGCCCCAGACGCTGGACAGCGCCATATCGGAGATGTAGGAGTCGCGGTCGGTGTATGCACCGGTTTCGGCGTAGAGGGCGGAGCGGATAAAGGGTGTGAGTTTCATTTTTCGATCCTCCTATACTGATGAATTTTGCTGCATGAGCGCGCCCCAACGCGCCCAGAGTTCTCGGTTGCAAGGTTCGCCGTGCAGCGAATCGAGAATATCAGCAACTTCTGCCGGGCTTTGATAGTACAGGACGCACGTTTCACCGGTCTGCGTGCGCCGAAATTGCAGCTTTTTCGGCCCTGCCGGAAAATGCGAGGATACTTGCGTCAAAAGCTCTGGCTGCCCGTAAACCCGCAGCCGTGGCGTCCTGGTGGGCTTGCCACGTACCTTGTGCGGCCAGAGATCAAGGCAAGCTTGCAGCTCCACCACACCGCGGCAAAATCCATGCCAATCCGTCACGTCGGCGATGGACGGGAGAAGATGCACCTTTGCGGATTTCACAGTCCAAAAGTCTTTCTTCCCGTCTGCGCGGTGCTGGAGATATGGCGCGGTTGGGAAAAGCTCGGCAACCGAGTCGATGTACCACCGATCAACACAGCGAACAAGAAACTTGCCGCAGGTATCAACGCCGAGCAGCATGAGGATCGCTTGCTGATAGCCGTTCAATCGTCCTCTTCCCCCAAATCTGCGCGAAGTTCATCGAACCATGCTTCTGTTTCCGCCCAACTGTGGGCCGCGTACTCTTCATATGTTTCGAAATCCCCGATAATGTATCGGATATTGGTAAGTCTGTAGATTTCGAATGTATGGATATCCGCGAAACGGGCCGCGATCTTATGCCCTTGTAAGTTCTTATCGTAAGGTTCGTCTCCTACTGGAGCCATAACCTTCGCCAGAATTTCCGTTTGTTCCTCATACCATGCGTTGCGCTCTTCCTGCGTAGAAAACCGCATCGGTTCCTGTGCGCGGCCTGCGTCGCGCCCGGCCTCCATGATTCTAGTGATTTCCTCTACGTTCGTCATCTGTAGTTCCCTCCGTTTCAAATTCTATCGCCGTAAACCTGCACACGCTCCCACACGTCTTCGGGGATGTTGTGCTCAACCTTGCCGAAGTACCATGCGGCAAGCATACTGCCGTCGCTGTCGCGGCTTTCCTTGTTCGCAAGCGCCAGAAGACGGTATGCATAATCGGAACGATGGTTGAAAATGATCTGGCCGTTCTCGTCGGTGACTTTGTAAAAGTATTTGTACTGTTTCATTTTTGTTCCCTCCCGGCTTTCGCCTTGCTTTATCTTATGGCTTTATTATACACGCAATGCGTGTAATTGTCAAGAGGAAAATGCAAAAATTTTTAAAAATAAGCGCCGATTTCTCGGCGCTTATCTCAGTTATACAGTGTGCTGGATGTACGCTGCATCTCCCGCATGATCTCCGGCAGGCGGCGCTGTACCGTGGCGCGGCCCAGAAACAGCTCTGTTGCAACGTCTACCTGGGGAAGCTTATCCACAAAATAGAGCTGCGCGATCTTCTCATTTTCCCGGCCAAGATTGGCCTGATAGATTACGGCCTCCATATCCTTTCTGGTCAGCCTGCCCAGCTCTGGCGGCAGCTTGGCCCGCGCCTGCGGCGACATACGCCCCGCCTCCTTACTTTTCCTTGTGCTTCAGCACGGCAATATTTCCTTTATTGCCGACTTCGAGATCCAGCGCGGCGGCGATATCGCGCACCTTTACGTAGTTCGTACCGTTTTTCAGGATACGCTCAACGGCGACTTCCTTTCCGTCGACGATGATCTTGCTCTTTTCTACCATTTCGGTTTCCTCCTCTGCATTTTTTCCATCTTCGAGGGCCATCACGGTATGGCCCTCGCTTACCAGTACGTCCCCGCGCAGGAGATTCGCGTCCGTCGTTAGATACTTGCTGCCGATCAGCAGCTCGAAGTCTCCCGTTGCGGGCCAATCGTGCAGCATACAGTAGGTGGTGCAGGAATTCCCCTGCTTTTTGTAGAGCGCGGCGACGGCCTCGCAGCCTGCGGACACGGCGCAGAGCGTCATAAGGCCGGAGCAATCCGTCTCCACGGGCTTTGTGATCTTGCTCACGTCCCACCCGACGGCTCTGGCGGCCTCATACGCCGTGTTTCGGTCGCTCATGTCGTACCCGATGTTCCGGTTTTTAATCGCCGCCTCGCACGTCTGCGCGGCCCGCTCGGCCTTTTTGCGGCTCTTGTAGCGCAGGACGCCGAGCCAGCGGCCATTGTACCAGTTGGAGATATTCAGCTCCCGCCCGGTCTGGTTGCCGGGCTGCTGATTGCGGCCGCCCGTCTCGCCGAGACTGGCCTGCCCGATCTTGATGCTCATGCCCGCTCGCTCCCGTACAACTCGTGGTGCAGCTGCAGCACGGCGGCCTCGATCAGCTGATCGATTGTAGATACGTCGAACCGGATTCCGTGTTCGGCCAGAAAATTGATCACATAGGCTTTCTTTTCCTCGCCGTCCGTTGCCGCGTAGAGCTGTTCCGCCGCTTTTACGCCGATCTCTACGTATGTTTTGATGGTTTGCAGTTTGTTGGCATCGATCTTGGTTTTGAGCCACGGGATTAAAAATGCCGAAACGAGCGCGCTGATGAGCGCGATCACTGCCGAGATGATCTGTGTGTAGTCCATATGTATGCTCCTTTCAGTCCTTTGTTTCGCTTTCGCTTCTCGTCGCAACCGCGTCAGAGATTGCGAGGTTCGCACGAAGCATTGTATCTTCCAACTTTGTCAGGGCGATACTTCTATTCCTTCCCGCCGGGAGCTGCATGATGAGCGCTTCCGCTTCTTCAAGCTTCCCCCGAATGCTTTCCGACAGGTGTTTATCCATCGGTTTAAAATTCACTCGCTTATACATATTGTGTACCCCTTTCGTTATTCTACCGGATCATTCTTTTTTGCAAAAACCCGCTTGAAGGCAAGCAGGCCAAGCTCTGTGATGGTTGCCCAACCTGTAAATCCGAGCACGTCGGACAGGTCTACCGACGCGCCGAGCTCCGGGCTGCGGATGACTGCAATTAGGACGGCGACGGTTTTCAGAGCGCAGGCCCAGACAATTACCGTCGTGATGAGCTGGAGCAGATACAACACAATGGTTCGCGCCATTTCGCCCTTGCTCCACTTGCCTTTTACCCGCATATCTGCCTCCCAATTTATTGCGCACTGCTATGTCCGCACTGCGCCTCCAGCTGGTGCAGGAATTTTTTCACGTCGCCGTTTCCGCCCAGCTTTACGTATTTCTGCCCGGCAATCAGACGTTCAGCCATTGGCATTTCCTCGCTCATGATCGTGAGACGGAGGATAGCCAAATACTGCTCATCCTGATGCTCCTGCATTTTCCCGAGCTTTTTGTCGATCTCTGCAAGATGCGTTTCCTGCGTCGTGGCCTTGCCGCGCTTTTTCTGTATCGCGCCGACGACGGCGTTTACTACCGCCGTCAGCGCGGATGAGCCAAGCGCGGCGCAGGCGAGGGTGACGATGATGGTTTTGGTGTCCATTTTTCTGTACCTTTCTCTTTTATTTGCCGGGATAATCGTCCGCCATTTTGATGTAGGTGGTGGTATCGCTGGAATAGCTGATCGTCGGCAGCGTCGTGCCGCCGAGGACGGCGTAGAGGGCCGGGTAGGCCGTCTGATCGAAGGTCGAGCCGTCGCAGGCGTGCCACGGGGCATCGAGGACGCGGACGGTCGTGAGGATATCGCCGATGTGATAATTCGGCTCCGACAGCTTCCCGAATGCCTCGTTTACCATCGGGTTCGCCGGTGCGTCGCCCGCTCGCCAGATCTTTTCGGCGGCCTGCGCGGTCAGCAGATTTTCTGCGGTGAGCGGCGTTCCAGCTTCCAGCGGCTCGTCCTCCGGGCGGATCCATTCATAGCGCAGCAGGCTTCCCGCCGCGTCATATACCCCGTACCGGACAGCTCCGTTTGCAAGATCGTTTGTTCCGATTCTGTCCCGCATGGTTCATTCCTCCAGAGCTTTAATATATGCTTTACTACGACTGTCGGGTGTAATGACAGGGATTTTCTTGTTGTCGTACGCAAAATCGTGAACACCATCCTGTACAATCGTGCCCTGAGACTTATATGGCAGTCTTACGATGGTGCCTGCTGCAACAGGATAGTTACCAATGGCTTTAGGAAGTGAGGCCGAAAAATCCCATCCTTGCTCTATATCTTCTGCTACTTTAACCGTCGAATCGTACACCCCTACAACCTGATCGCTGCAGCTTATCGCATACTGTATTCTATCGCCTTCAGTTATCCTAGACGTCGATACGTCCAGTGTGCTTCCAACCGTTATCTTGCAGCGATAATATTCAGACCTGTCAAGTGTGTAGTATAGGTATACATCGTTATTCACCTCAAAAAAGGCTTCATACTCAATAGAATCTGATGGTTTAAGCGTGTTCAGGTCTTTGTCAAGTCGTGATGCTGTAACACCTTGGAAGTATGAAAGCCACCCGTATGAGTTGTCGACATTAGAGCCGGAAGGACGTATAGTTACGACAAAAATGCCATCGCCTGCTGCCGGAACGAGAATCTTCCGCAGAGCATGCCCAGGGAGTTGCGATCCAGCAGTCCACGATGTTTCCGAGCTAGTTGCTGGTCTGGTTTTAGCTGTAAGCTGATCTGTATATCGAAATAAGGCGATGGAGGCGTAGGGAACGTCCTCCATACCTACTATAAAGAAGTAGCGACCATCCCAATATATGTCTGCACACGTACCTGTAAAGTCTTTTATCTGATCTGAATCATACCAGATGAAGACTCCTGGGGAATCGATTTGAAATGCGTTAAATACCTCTCTTGCAAATAGGACACCCCAACTGTATTTTGTGCCTGATGTTGTAGCGCACAGTACTAACACGCTACATACATATTGATTATTGTAGTACTTTACAGCATTTGCTGCTACAATTCGAGAAGTAAGTGTGGTCGAGTCGGTCCAGAAGTTCTGCGGAATCGGCCATTCTACCCACGTCTCGCCGTCGTCCGACACCAGAATGTGCGCGGATGTCGCGTCCCGGTACGTGCGGAACCAATGTCCGTTTTCGTAGGAGATCGCGTCGCCGCCCGCTCCGACGTTTGTTGATACGGTCTTTTCCGTCCAAATCGCCGGGCTGTCCGGCGTCCGCAGGACGGCGCAGAGGCTTGGATACTGTTCCTGCGATACAGTGCGCCCGTCGCACGGGAGCCATGCGTCGGAGAGGTCTGTGCGGGCGGTGATAGCGATGTCGCCGACTTTGGCCGTACCCTCCGAAAGCTTGCCGAGCGCGTCGTTCACGGTCGGGTCGTCCGGCTTCTTCGAGCCGGGCCAGATCTTCGCGGCAGTGGTATCGGATAGGAGATTCGCCTTGTTGAGAGGCGTTCCCTCGACGGTGGGCGCGTCCTCGCGCTTGAGGTATTCGTAGTGGTTGAGCGTGCCGTCGGCGTTATACACGCCGTAGCGGATCGCGCCGTTGGATAAAACCTGTGTTGGCTGCCTATCTTTCATGTGAGTAATCCTCCTGCGGCGCACTCCGCCGCGCCGGTGTGGCGAAAAGATTTTGCAACGTTGATGATTAAGTCTTCGCAGAGTTTCAGGATGCGCTCGATGTTGTTTGCATCGGTGTAGGTCAGGCGGCCCAGCTGCGGCGCGTCCGGCGTCCCGGCAGGATACGCAAGCGCGTCCCGGATGGATTGCACCTGCTTGCGGTATGCCTCGGCCTGTGATACCGTTATAATGTCCGTTACGGCCCAATCGGTTTTAGCCGTCCACGCGATGCTCTTGCCGCAGATCGAGCTGAGGCGCCCCGCCAGATAGTTCAGGGCGGTTCCCACGCGGTTCATGTCGCTTGCGTTATACGCGCCCTTCATCCCGGCCAGCCATTCCGCCCGCTTGTCGGAAGTCATGGCGGCAAAGCCCTTCGCGGCAAGCGCCTTGACGCGCTCCACGTCCGCCTGCGTCCGGTCGGTGACGAGGGTGACGATGATGGTCTTGGTGTCCATGGCTATGTACCTTCTTCCGTGATCTTCTTCCACCCGTCCGGGTTAACGGATGGGTTCCAGACGTTGGCGGCGAGCAGGGATTCGTAGAGCTCGTCCTGCCACCAGCCTTTTTCGCCTTTGGAGAATGCAAGACCGGCGGTGATGGTCTCGGGGATGATTCGGAAGCCCTGCTTGTAGGCGATGTCTTCCCAGAGGGCCGGGGCGGCGTCCGGGGTGTTCTGGGCCGTGTCCCAGAGGTCGGAGGCGGCGCGCTTGATGGTGCCCCCCCAGTTGATGCGCGTGCCGGCTTTGACGAGGCTGCCAGAGCCGGTCAGGCGGGTGAAAAGCTCCGGCGCGAGACTCGCGTCGGCGTCGGTGAGACTGGCTGCGCTTTTGACGATATAGGGGCGCAGCGCCCGCGCCCGCTCGGTGTAGGTGCTCATGTTATTCCGCCTCCCCGAGCAGGATCTTCGCGGCGGTCTCGGCATCCGTCAGCGGCAATGCTGCACCCATTTCCTCATAGCTGCCTTCTGGCTCAGTACCTTTCAGCGTATGGTCTGTGAGATGAAACACCATGTCAGAAAGCACCTGATGTTCAGTTCCTTCTTCATCCGTAATAGTCACAGCCATCTTCGCGCAAAATCCTTCTGCCTGATCTTCCTTGCACGGGACATAACAACCGTTGCCGTGCAGTCGGATGGGCACAATACTGTCCGCATAACCTGCAAATGCGCCGTCTTGTTTTACTGCATACATGGTATCCCTCCAAATTTCTCTTGATAAATTTTCTCTAATCGCTCTGTGCTTGCGGTACGCAGCCGGTTTTTCCAGTACCCGTTTTCCTGCCCCGGCCATTTGTCATCCGCAAAATCTTCACCGCAGCCGTGCTTTGCATACCAGCGGTAGAGGTGTTCAAGCATTTCTTGCCGCATCGCGCCCTCTGGTGTATTCTGCCTGAAATGCTCCCACCCGTTTTCGGATGTCGCAGCGCATATCCGCCTGCCGTCCTCTGCAAGCAGGAACCCTTCGATCTCCGATACCGCAGTTCCGTACCGGAGATTAAATTCTCCATCTATTCCTGCTCCGCGGAAACGCTTATACACGATATACTCCATGCGCTTTTCCCTCATACGCAAAAGCCGGGTGGGAAGCCGAAGGAAGCGCGCGCGGTGCGGTCTTCGACTGTCCCGTTGGTGTTCACATTCTCGAAACCGTCGGAGCTGCTCGCAAGCGGAGAACGGAGCCACCAACGAGCGGCGGCACTCGTTCCGTTGTGCTTGTACTTTACCTTGCTGTTTCCAGCGGAATAATAGGCGTACTGCGCTTGCTTACTCGCCTCGTTCGAGTTTGCTCTCGAAATGCTCCCGAAAACCTCAAACTCCGAGAGGAGGAAAAAGTAATCCTTTGTCGCCGTGACCGCACTCGCGGATGTGCTATTATTTCCCGTATTGTCCGTGTACTTGGTAACGGACTTTAGGACTGCACGGAGCGCCGCCGGAATGACTGCGATAATCGTTCCGGAATAGCTCGAGAGGCTTGTCCCGCAAATATTTGTACGCATTTGCGAGCTCGCCCATCCGCCGGAGTTCGTTGCACTACTGTTCATAGAGAAATAGCCGGTTGTCGAAACGGGCGAGGTATAGTAACTATCGCAGAAACACACGTCCGTACCGCCGGAGAGCGCGGTCTTTGCAAGTTGGAAATGGATACGGTTTTCCCCTTCTAGGCTCGCGTTATGGTTAAATCCAATAATGAACGCATATGTTGTGTAATTAGATAGTGTAAGATGTCCAACCGTGCCGTTTAGCGTTACAGCCTTTCGGTCACCGACGCTCCAATAGTTCGCGCCCTGTCCCGCGTCGGATATATCTTTTATTGTTTCCCAAGTATTTTTATTCAGTGTCGGATATACAAAATTAAGCGACACCGCGTAACTGTCCGTGATAGTTACGGCTTTTGTGTCAGATGTTTTCCCGTCCAGCGTCGCGGATACGCTCCATGTGCCGATCTCCGGAACGATAAGCGTGCACGTTCCATTGACCGATGTGCCGCTCACAGACAGGCTTCCTTTTGTCGCGGTAACAGTTGCACCAGATGTCACAGTTACAATGATTTGCAGTTCTGTACCAGTCTGAATGGCCTGAATGGCTGTCACAAATCCGTCCGGGTAGACCAGTGGGTCAGATGTGCCGCCCTTCTCCCGGATAGCTGATGCAACCTTTGTCAGGTCGGTTGTGTTTGTCAAATATTCCGCCATCAGAAGCTCCCTCCATTCGCGTTTGCGATCTCTACAGCCGCCCACGCACCGTTGGCCACCCGCAGAAATTTGCCGTTGTCAGAAGCCGTGACAGACGGCACTTCGCGAACCTTGACAGCTCCGGTCTTGCCGTTGACGGAGGTGACAGGGGCGGTTTTGAGGTAGTCCTTGCCCGCCACGGCCACCACCCACGCCGTCGGCTTGCCGCTTGCGTCGACCGCCTTGACCTTGATAAGG
>ENA-OYCX01000631-OYCX01000631.1-human-gut-metagenome-genome-assembly--contig:-NODE-631-length-8641-cov-5.115537_pt1 | contig 8641 bp, 6 predicted proteins | sample MGYA00243459_ERZ652885 | MGnify/ENA primary metagenome ERZ652885 (study PRJEB26926, sample SAMN06164570) | human gut metagenome | biome: ENVO:00009003; feature: ENVO:2100002; material: ENVO:00002003...
CGAGATGCTCAGGAGTCTCGTGGGCTCGGAGATGTGTATAAGAGACAGGTAAAAAGGAAGCCGTCATGACTTCGGGTATAGACTTGACAAATTTGGACACTACGGCTGTTCAAGGAGCTGATTTTTATCAGTATGCTTGTGGCGGATGGATGAAGAAACACCCTCTGACCAATGAATATTCCCGTTTTGGCTCATTCGATATGCTTGCCGAAAATAACCGGGAACAACTGAAAGGATTGATTGTGGAAATTGCTGCCGGACAGAATGCGCAAGGTACAATAGGTCAGAAAATAGGGGATATCTATAATCTGGCTATGGATAGTGTGAAACTGAATGCGGATGGAGTAACTCCTATTCAAGCTGATTTGGAAAAGATTGCTTCAGTGAAGGATAAATCGGAAATAGTTCCTTTGATGGCGGAACTGGCTCATAGCGGTGTATTCCCTTATTTCAGTTTCTATGTGGGTGCCGATATCATGGACAGCAAGAGCAATTTGTTTCAATTGTATCAAGGGGGTATCAGTCTGGGTGAAAGAGAATATTATTTGGACAATGATGATGTGACTACCAATATCCGTAATAAGTATAAAGAACATATTGTAAAGATGTTCCAATTGGCTGGTTTTGATGAGGCTGCCGCTAAAAAGAAAATGGAGGCTGTAATGGATATCGAAACCCGTATTGCAAAAGCTTCTTTCAGTGCGGTGGAACAGCGTAACCCTGCGGCCAATTATCATAAAATGTCTTTGGATGAATTAAAGAAAGAGATTCCGGGCATTGACTGGGATGCTTTCTTGAATGGTATAGGCGTGAAAGGGGTGACTGAACTGAGTGTTTCTCAAGTGGAGCCAATTAAAGAGGTTGAGAAAATTATCAATAGCTTGCCGGTTGAAAATCAGATCGCTTATATGCAATGGAATCTGATAGACAGGGCTGCCGGTTACTTGAGTGATGATTTGGTAGCACAAAACTTTGATTTTTATGGAAAAACACTATCCGGTAAACAGGCTAACCAACCTCGTTGGAAGCGTGCCGTAAGTACTGTGAATGGGGTACTGGGTGAAGCGGTAGGTCAGATGTATGTGGAGAAATATTTTCCGGCAGCCGCAAAAGAACGTATGGTGCAGTTGGTAAAGAATCTGCAGACCGCATTGGGAGAACGTATCCGGAATTTGGAATGGATGGGTGACAGCACAAAGATTAAAGCTATTGAGAAGTTGAATTCTTTTTATGTAAAGGTAGGCTATCCTGATAAGTGGAGGGATTATACCGGTTTGAATATTGAAAAAGATTCTTATTGGGCCAATGTGAAGCGTGCTACAGAATTCGAACTGGATTATATGTTGTCCAAGGCAGGCAAGCCGGTTGACAGAGATGAATGGGGAATGACTCCGCAGACTGTCAATGCATATTATAATCCGACCACGAATGAGATTTGTTTTCCGGCAGGTATTCTTCAATATCCGTTTTTTGACATGAATGCTGATGATGCATTTAATTATGGAGCTATTGGCGTGGTTATCGGTCATGAAATGACTCATGGATTCGATGATCAGGGACGTCAGTTCGATAAGGATGGTAATTTGAAAGATTGGTGGACAGCCGAAGATGCCAAACGTTTTGAAGAACGTGCTCAGGTAATGGTGAATTTCTTTGATAGCATTCAGGTTTTGCCGGGACTCAATGCCAACGGTTCTTTGACTTTAGGTGAGAATATAGCCGACCATGGTGGTTTGCAGGTTTCTTTCCAAGCGTTCAAGAATGCGACAAAAGATGCTCCGCTACCAGTAGAAGACGGATTTACTCCGGAACAGCGCTTCTTCTTGTCATACGCCGGAGTGTGGGCTGGCAATATCCGCGACGAGCAGATTCGTTTGCAAACAAAGTCTGATCCACATTCATTGGGCAGATGGCGTGTGAACGGAGCACTCCCTCAAATTGGTGCATGGTATGATGCTTTTGGCATTAAAGAGGGGGATCCTATGTATTTGGCTCCTGAAAAACGTGTCTCTATTTGGTAAGCTTTATACATAAAAGATAATAAAAAGCATGGTAATTGCTGATAATTTGGCATTTACCATGCTTTCTTTTTGGAATTTACATGATAAACACCTATTTTTGTGCCCGATGAAACGGAGACGATATATAGCATGGGTATTAATGTTGGTCAGCATAATCATGTTGACTGCATCTGTTCTGCCTCATCATCATCACCGGGAAATCCTTTGCTTGCAGCATGATATGACTTTGTGCGGCTGTCAATGTTCTGTACAGCATCAGCAGCATAATAGTTCCGATGAGAATCATACATGTAATGCCGGATGCGTGACCAAGTTTAAAAGTGTAACTCCGGATCGGGCTCAGGACAGTGTTTCTCCTGATTATTCGTTTTGTTTGTTGCTATATACGGTAACGGATGTATTGGCGCTTTCATTGCAGTTGACAGAACACAACACATTACCTTATAATTACTATTTAGAAAAACTGCATTCTACGTGTCTTCCCCACGTAAAGGGGTTGCGTGCTCCTCCTTGCGATGTTCTTGCTTAACAGATAGAAAGTTTATCTTTTTATCCGCAACTTTGTTGCATTTTCTTTACGCTAATTTTGTATTTAATAAAAAAGTAAGAACAAATTATATCATCATGAAGAAACTTATCTTTATGGGAGTCTTGGGATTATTTCTTTTAGGCTCTTGCAACAGTAAATCGGAACATGACCATGAGGGGCATAGTCATGAAACGGAAAAAGCACATAATCATGATCATGAAGGCCATGATCACGAGCATGAGGAACACGATCATGCGAGTGAAAACCACGAAGGACATAACCACGAGGCAGAGATGGCAGCCGGACATTCCGATGAGATAATCCTGGCTCCGGAAAAAGCGAAAGCAGCTGGAGTAGAATCGGAAATAATCCAGCCTAAATCATTCCGTCAGGTAATAACGACCAGCGGACAGGTACAGGCGGCACAAGGTGATGAAAGCGTAGTAGTTGCCAATGTAGCCGGTGTGGTTTCTTTCCGCCATCCGGTAACGGACGGTATGAGTGTGAGCAAGGGGGCTCCCATTCTGAATATCTCTGCTGAGAATATGCCGGACGGAGACCCTGTAAAACGTACCCGTATCGCATATGAAACCGCCAAAAAAGAATATGAACGTGCCGCCAAGTTGGTAAAAAGTCAGATAATATCGCAGAAAGATTTCAATGCCATTAAGGAGAGTTATGAAAATGCATTATTGGCATACGAGGCTATTTCAAAGAACCAGACCAAGACAGGTGTGTCCGTTACAGCTCCTTTAGGTGGCTATATCAAGAATTGTCTGGTGAAGGAAGGTGATTATGTGTCGGTAGGCCAGCCTTTGGTGAGTATCACTCAGAACCGTCGTCTGTTCCTTCGTGCAGATGTTTCCGAGAAATATTATGGTTATCTGCATAGCATCCAGTCGGCAAACTTCAAGACTCCATACGATAATAAGGTATATGAGTTGGGTGAGTTGAAAGGGCATCTGCTTTCTTATGGTAAAGCATCCGGTGGTACTTCTTTCTATGTACCTGTTACTTTCGAATTTGATAATCGGGGAGATGTGATTCCCGGTTCGTATGTGGAGGTGTATCTGCTCTCGTCGGAAATGCCCGATGTGCTGGCCTTACCTGTTACAGCATTGACCGAAGAACAGGGCTTGTATTTTATTTATCTGCAATTGGATGAAGAAGGGTATAAGAAACAGGAAGTGACTTTGGGGGCTAGTGACGGAAAGGAAGTTCAGATTCTTACGGGGTTAAAAGCCGGTGACCGTGTGGTAACAAAAGGAGCCTATCAGGTGAAATTGGCATCGGCCAGCAATGCGATTCCGGCTCATAGTCATGAACATTAATCAGCCGTCCTATGCTAAATAAGATTATACATTTTTCCCTTCAGAACCGTATATTGGTTCTGGTGGCGTCGGTTTTGCTGCTTATCGGCGGTACTTACACGGCTTTTCATACGGAAGTCGATGTGTTCCCCGATTTGAATGCGCCGACTGTAGTGATTATGACTGAAGCGAATGGTATGGCTGCCGAAGAGGTGGAACAATTGGTAACCTTTCCTGTAGAAACTGCCGTGAACGGTGCGACCCATGTGCGCCGGGTGCGTTCATCTTCCACCAATGGCTTTTCCGTTGTGTGGGTGGAATTTGAATGGGATACCGATATCTATCTGGCCCGTCAGATTGTTAGTGAGAAATTGTCCTTGGTCAGCGAGGAATTGCCCGAGAATGTAGGTAAACCTACCATGGGACCTCAATCCTCTATTTTAGGTGAATTGCTGATTATCGGTCTGACTTCGGATACTACTTCCATGCTCGATCTCCGTACACTGGCAGACTGGACTATCCGTCCGCGCCTGCTTTCTACGGGAGGTGTGGCACAGGTTGCCGTGCTAGGAGGTGATATCAAGGAATATCAGGTGTTGCTTGACCCTGCCCGCATGAAACATTACAATGTTACGTTGGCAGAGGTGATGAACGTTACCCGTAACATGAATCAGAATGCCAATGGCGGAGTGATTTATGAATATGGAAACGAATATATTGTTCGTGGGGTGCTTTCCAGCCATGATGTGGCTCAGTTGTCACGTTCCGTCATTAAGACGGTGGAAGGGGTGCCCGTTACATTGGAGGATATTGCCGATGTGAAGATCGGTTCGCAGGAACCAAAACTAGGTACTGCTTCGGAGAGAGGAAAACTTGCCGTACTGCTGACCGTTACCAAACAACCCAAGACTGGGACTATTGAACTGACAGAGCAATTAGAAGCCGCATTGAAGGATTTGCAGAAGAATCTTCCGGCTGATGTGCACGTTTCTACAGATATTTTCCGTCAGAGCCGTTTTATTGAAAGTTCTATCGGCAATGTGAAGGATTCGTTGTATGAAGGTGCTGTTTTTGTGGTGATTGTTCTCTTCCTGTTCCTTGCCAATGTACGTACCACGGTTATTTCATTGGTAACTCTTCCGTTGTCATTGATTGTTTCTATATTGACTCTTCACTATATGGGGCTCACCATCAATACCATGAGTTTGGGTGGTATGGCTATTGCCATTGGTTCGTTGGTGGATGATGCTATTGTGGATGTGGAAAATGTATGGAAACATCTGCGCGAGAACCGCTTGTTGCCCGAAGGGGAACGTAAAAGCGTGATTGAAGTCGTGTTCAATGCTTCGAAAGAAGTGCGTATGCCTATCTTGAACTCTACCTTGATTATTGTAGTCAGCTTTGTTCCTTTGTTCTTCCTGACAGGAATGGAAGGTCGTATGCTGGTTCCGCTGGGCATTGCCTTTATTGTGGCGTTGTTTGCTTCTACGGTAGTGGCTTTGACACTGACTCCGGTACTGTGCAGCTATCTGTTAGGTAATAATAAAAGTAAAGGATTACCCAAAGAGGCATTTGTAGCCGTATGGATGAAAAAGCATTACCGCAATACCTTGTTATGGTCCTTGAATCATAAATCCGTAGTATTGGGTTTTACAGGTGGACTGTTTGCGGTGGCATTGGTTATGTTTTTTGCATTAGGACGTAGTTTTCTGCCATCTTTCAATGAAGGTTCGTTCACCATTAATATCAGTTCATTGCCGGGAATTTCTTTGGCAGAATCGGACAAAATGGGACACCGTGCGGAAGAGTTGCTGATGTCTATTCCCGAAATACAGACTGTAGCCCGTAAAACGGGACGTGCCGAACTGGATGAACATGCACTAGGGGTTAACGTGAGTGAAATTGAGGCTCCGTTTGAATTGAAAGACCGTTCCCGTCAGGAACTGGTAGCCGATGTGCGTGCCAAGTTATCTACCATTACCGGTGCGAATATCGAAATAGGCCAACCTATCAGCCATCGTATCGATGCCATGCTTTCGGGTACCAAGGCCAACATTGCCATCAAACTGTTTGGTAACGATTTGAACAAGATGTTTGCCATCGGTAATCAGATAAAGGATGCTATCAGTAGCGTGGAGGGTATTGCCGACTTGAATGTGGAACAACAAATCGAACGTCCGCAGCTCAAGATTGTTCCCAAACGCGAGATGCTTGCCAAATTCGGTATTTCTTTACCGGAGTTTGCCGAGTTTGTATCAGTGAACATGGCGGGTGAAGTCGTTTCACAGGTATATGAAGAAGGCAAAGCGTTTAATCTTATTGTCCGTACCAAGGACGAGGTGCGTGATGAGATGGAGAAAGTGCGTAACCTGATGATTGATACCGGTGACGGTCAGAAAATCCCTGTCAACTATGTAGCCGATGTGATTTCTGCCATGGGACCGAATACCATCAGCCGTGAGAACGTGAAGCGTAAGATTGTGATTTCAGCCAATACCAGCGGCCGTGATTTGCGCAGCGTGGTGAATGATATACAGGAACGGATTGATGCGCAAATCAAGCTTCCCGAAGGATATCATGTGGAATATGGCGGTCAGTTTGAAAGCGAGCAGGCGGCCAGCCGTACGCTGATGCTCACTTCGTTTATGAGTATCGTAGTTATCTTCCTGTTGCTTTATACCCAGTTTAAGAATGCAGCCCAAAGTGGAGTCATTTTGTTGAATTTGCCTTTGGCGTTGATTGGTGGGGTATTTGCATTGATGATAACAACGGGTGAGATAAGCATTCCGGCTATTATCGGCTTTATCTCGTTGTTTGGTATTGCTACCCGTAATGGTATGTTGTTGATAAGTCATTACAATACGTTGCGCGAAGAAGGTATGGATTTGAAAGAAAGCATTCTTCACGGTTCGTTAGACCGTTTGAACCCTATCCTGATGACTGCATTGTCTTCCGCGTTGGCTTTGATACCTTTGGCGTTCCGTGGCGATTTGCCGGGTAATGAGATACAAAGTCCGATGGCGAAAGTTATTCTGGGAGGTCTTTTGACATCGACTTTCTTGAACGCTTTCATTATTCCGATTGTTTATGAACTGATGAATCGAAAGAAGAAATAATAGAAATATATGAAACGAATCTTATTTATAATAGCCTTCTGCTCTCCCTTGCTGGCGCAGGCCCAGAGTATTGAGCACATTTTGAAAAGCATCGAGCAGAATAATAAAGAGCTCAAGGCGCAGAAACATGCAGCCGATGCAACCAAGATGGAAAACCGGACAAACAACAACTTGCCTGACCCTACAGTGAGCTACAGTTCTTTTTACAGTAATGGTGCCGAAGGGGGGCACGGTACGGAACTTGTCGCTTCACAAGGTTTTGATTTCCCTACTCAGTATATTGTCCGCAATCGGCAGGCTACTTTGCAGAACGAAGCGGTGGACAAGCAACAACAGGCTGCTCGCCGAGATATTCTGCTGAATGCGAAGAATCTCTGTCTAGACCTTATTCTGTTGAATCAGGAAAAAACATTGATGGATATCCGTATGAAAAATGCAGATGAATTACAGGCACTTTATGAAAAGCGTCTGACTACCGGTGATGCGAACATATTGGAAGTCAATAAAATCAAAATGGAACGTATGAATGTGCAGACGGAAGTTGCCCAAAACAGCGCAGCCCACCGCACTGCCTTGCAATCTCTGCTTGCCATGAACGGCAACATGCCTTTAGAATTTGCTGAAACCACATACCCTGCCATACAGGAAATCAATGATTACAATGTCATGCGGGATGAAGTGATGGCATCAGACCTTGACTTGCAGGCCGCCGTCGCCACTGCCCGTGCCGCCGAGAAGCAGGTTTCGGTAGACCGTCAAGGATGGTTGCCGAAACTGGAAGCCGGTTTTCGCCGTAACACGGATGATGCGGTTTCGATGAATGGTTTTGTGGTAGGGGGCTCCTTGCCTTTGTTTCAGAATCGTAAAAAGGTAAAGATAGCCAAGGCACAGGCTATCAGCGCACAATTGATGCAAGAAAATGCTAAAGATCAGGTTGAAGCTTCTCTGATGTCTCTCTTCAATGAGATGCAGCAGTTGAAGGATGCCATGAATGCGTATGATGTTCCTTTGATGTACCGTTCGCTGGATTTATTGAAGCAAGCATTGACCGAGGGACAAATTTCATTGATTGAATATTTTGTGGAAACGGAAAATATTTATAAGAATCTCCAGGCGTATATGCAGATTGAGAATCAATACCAGAAGGTGATGGCGAATATTTACAAGAATAATCTGTAAAGCTGACAGTCTGTTCTTTTAACGCAGATAGGGTAAAAACGGATGGCAGGATGGTACGGATAGTCAACAAACTATATCCGTGTTATCCTGCTTTTTCATTTAAAAAAGCAGACTGTCGCTGTCAAAAATGTACCGAAGCGGATTGTGTTTTTTTGTCCGTAATCTTCCGGCTGATCAATGTTGCCGATAAGGTTTCTATTTCCTCCAGTTTCACATTATATCCGTCCGCCAGATGGTCTGTCAGTTGGTTTCCCAGGTTGGCTGAATCGTCCTATGATGATACTCTCCTTAAAGCCAAAGTACTTTGGCTAGAAATTCGAAGAATGCCGGTTACGTCCTTTTTTTGATTCTTAATAAAAGCTGGAAACGATTGTCGTTCAGAATGGCATAAAAAATGTGCCGGAAGAATTGGGCTACCTTTTATAACAGAGTGACTCTGTCTCTTATACACATCTCCGAGCCCACGAGACTCCTGAGCATCTCGTA
>ENA-OYCX01000666-OYCX01000666.1-human-gut-metagenome-genome-assembly--contig:-NODE-666-length-8301-cov-5.123939_pt1 | contig 8301 bp, 9 predicted proteins | sample MGYA00243459_ERZ652885 | MGnify/ENA primary metagenome ERZ652885 (study PRJEB26926, sample SAMN06164570) | human gut metagenome | biome: ENVO:00009003; feature: ENVO:2100002; material: ENVO:00002003...
CATACGAGATGCTCAGGAGTCTCGTGGGCTCGGAGATGTGTATAAGAGACAGGTTCCTCGTCGCTGTTGCCGATGAAGACATACTGGTTGTAGATGTGGTTGCAGGGCAGCAGCAGTCCCAGCGGCGCGGCGAAGGACAGGCGGCAGTCCGAGCGGTCGGTGGACAGCCTTTCGTAACGGCAGTCCGTGGCCACCGCTGCGGGCAGGTCCTCCGTGTCCGACAGGGTGTGCAGGCACAGGCGGTTGTCGCCGACGCGCATTTCCCTTGCCGTCATCTCGATGTCCTCCAGACAGTCCGCGTTGCCCAGCGACAGGGCGAAGTACCTGCCTATGATGCCCGTCTCCTTGTCCGTGCCTGTAAGCTCGTCATCGGAGAGGCGGCGCAATTTGATATGCCCCGAATCGTTCAGGATACGCGCGAACTGCTCCACCGCCTCGATGAACTTCACCGCCGTCTCCTTGTCCTGTATTTCTTTCGGTACGATATGCCCCCGGCACAGCGTATTCCAGTTGCTCTGCTGCCTCATGCGCTCCTTCGTAGTCTTCGTCAGGAACAGGTAGCACTTGTGGTGCAGGAACGGGCGCTCGTTGAAGTGCATCTCGTAGCTGCGGGCGAGGAAGCCCATGCCCTCCTTGCCGAGGTCGGGGCGGTACCGTTCCTTCACGTACCAGTCTTGCTTGTGCAGCACCGAATGGTCGGGCAGTACCTTGATTGCCTTGCACCACGTGGCGTGGATGCCCTCGTATTCCTCCGCCGTGACGGTATAGACCTCCGGAAGCTCCACCTCGAAGGCGGCGGTGATGTCCGCGTCTTTCGAGACGATGCACCCGTGTTCCACCGAAAGCAGGGGGAAGCGGCTTTCCAGCGTGGTGGCTTTCATGATGTTTCTCATACGTTTCTTCCTTTCTTCTTTTTTCGTCTTAACAGATTGGACACCCGTCTGCGGTGGAGCACATGGCGTGGGCGCATCCGTGCCGCGCCCAACTTCATCAGCCCGTGTTCGCCGTACTTCGCGTTCAGCCGGAACGTGAGCCACACGAGCGACGAGGCGGATACCGCGCCGAAGCCGATGCAGAGCCACTGGCCCGCGCCTGCCATGTAGAGGATGATGAAGAGGATGAAGGCGGCGAGCAGCCCGCCCGCGAACAGGAACAGGTACTGCGCCTTCAGGCCCTTGAACTCCACCGGACGGCCGATGCCCTTGTTGATGGGGTACTCAGCCATTGTCCTTATACCTTATTATATATGTATAGGATACCCGTTTGTTAGAGGAAGAACGAGCGCAGGATGGTCGCGCTTACAATCAGGAAGATACACGCGCCGAACCAGCTTGCGGCGGTCTTCGAGGTGTCGGGGTCGCCGGCGCTGAATTTGCCGTACACCTTGATGCCTCCGATAAGCCCGACGACCGCGCCGATGGCGTAGATGAGTTTCGTCGCCGGGTCAAAGTAGGAAGTGACCATGCTGGTGGCTTCGGTGATGCCCGCCATGCCGTTGCCTTGCGCGAAAACTTGGATGTTGGCAGCCAGCAGGAGGGCCGCGAGGATGATTTGCTTTTTCTTCAATGTCTTTGTCATAATCTTTTCTGTTTTGTGCCTCCGGGTTGGATGTTCCCATTGGCGGTTGATACTTGTTTTAATTCTTGCGGCTTTGGATGAAGCCGGCTTTTGGGATTTAGTGGTCTCGGTGGCAAGCCGATGGTTTAGCCGTAGTCGATTTTCTTTTTTCGCATTGCTGTTACGTTTTTACTTGTTATACATAGTCGCGGATGTTGAAGTCCTCGAAGTTGTCCGGAACTGCGGGCGCTTTCTTGGGCATAATCACCGGTGTAGTGTTTGCCTGCGCCGCCGACACGGAGTCCAGATAGTAGTCCATCAGCTCGTCCAGTTTCCTGCGGGTCGCTTCCGAACTCTTTTCTATCATCGCGAACAGTTCGTTGCCCTTCATGTCGCAGAACACCATTCCGGCGTGACGGCGTTCCTCTTTCGTGGCTTTCGGTTTCTTCACCGTCCGCATGGCAAGGTCGATGTCCTCGAAGGTCATGCCTCCCGCTTCATGAGGCTCGCCGTCATCATCTCCGTCTTCGTCATATTCCGCCCCGATGTCGGAAACACGCTTGTCGGCAAACACCTCGTCCAGTTCCTCGTCGGGCACTTGGCGCGACGGCCTGGCTCCCGAAAGCCGGCTATTGGGGGAGGCAGTTTCATCGTCAAAGGCCACGTCCTTCTCGTCCACCTCCTCGCCGGGGGCTTGCACGGTGGCATTGGACATCGGTGCAGCAGCCTGCGGTTTTCGTTCAGGCATCCGGAACAGGCTTTTCCCCATGATGTCGCCGGACCTTTCCGGTGCGCCCACATCCTTTTCCTTGTCCTCCTTGGGTACGTTTTCTTCCCGGCGTTCCCAAGTCAGGTAGATGACCATCCATAGGTTGAAGGCCATCATCAGCACGATGAGCAGCTCGGCCATCGTCAGAGCGGTTGCGAGGTTTCACGGCGTAACAGGGCATTGATGTCGTCCCCATAGGTTTGCAAGTGCTCTTCCAGCACATTCTCGATGTACCCGCCAATGGTGCTGCCGTTCCCGCCCAGTGTCCGCACAATGCGGGACAGCTTCCCGTGCATCTCACGGCTGAGGTAAATGCACTGGCGGTGCGCTCCTTGTCTGGGCGTCAGATAGCGGAGGAACACCGCCGCTTTTTCTAATTGGGTGTCGTCCACAATGTGGATGACTACGTCCGCCTTTTCCAGATTGTTCACTTGGGGAGTGTCCGCCTTCGGGTTGCCATTCCCCTTCTTTTTCATTCTCGAATTGAAAAATCCCATCTTGTTTTCGTTTTTTAGGGTGAATAAAATCAATAAATGTCCTCGTAATTTTTCTTGTAAAGTCGGCGGATCACTTCCTCGTATTCGCGGAAGTGCTGCTCCAGCACACGGTCCACATAGACCGACAACGTAAGCCCGTTCTTCCCGATGACCTGCACGATACGCTGTATCCGCTCGTGGTAGCTTTTGCGGATGTAGGCGGTCTTGCCCGAACACACGGGGATTCTCGGTGCATGGAGGAAGCGTTCCAGGTATTCCTCTTCCTTTTCCGTGGCATCCTTGCCCACCTTTGCTTTCGGTTTTTCCGCCAGCCTGGCCTCCTTTGCGGAAGTGTTGCCATCTGTTCCGAGGCTCCCCGGGGAGGCGGGCGCGGGCATTTCCGGACGGAACGAATCCAGGAACTTGCCGGGGTCAATATCGACATCGAGTTTCTTGGCCATCGGTTCAACGCTTTACGATGCCGAGTATTTCTTCCGCGAGGGCATCGATGCCGCTCCCTTTCGCCAATGCCTTGTCCGGCGGCAGCAGCGTGGAGCGGAAAAACGGGCGGTCGCCTTCCTCAGAGCCTTCCTTGCGGAAACGCTTGCTGTCGGGCAGACTGGTGTCCAGCACTTCAAGCCCCATCCCGGCTATCACCTTGTCATAGATGTCGTACAGGTCGGTCTTCTCGCGCTTGTCCACCATGTTCCACAAGAGGCGGATGCCCTTGATGTTCGACTTGCCGGTAGTGATCAGCGTGTCGTTGATGACGCCCGCGTACTTCAGCGAGCTTTCCATGATGAAACGGTCTGCGGCTATCGGGCAGAAGATGTAGTCCATCGTCGCTACTGTCCGGATCAGGTCGAGGTTGTTCACCGTACCCGTCAGGTCGAAGAAGATGAAGTCGGGCGGTGTCGCCGACTCGACAAATGGCCTGACCGTTTCAATCGCGTTGCCGGGACGGCTCCCCACAATCGGGTAGGCGCGTTTGCCGATGCGCTTGAACTGGTCGTATGCCAGCTTGCGCAGGTACGGGTTGCGCTCGATACTTTTCAAGTCGCGTTCGCGCATGTCCTTGATGCTGAACTGGGGATAGTCGCAGTCCACGACCGCCACGTCATATCCCTTCACGTAATACAGGTAACTCGCCATCAGTACGGTGAGTGTCGTTTTGCCTGCTCCTCCCTTCTGGGTGGAGAAGGCGATGAACAAAGGTTCTTTTTTCATGCTTTCTTCTTTTTTATTTGTTAGACATCCGTTTCTTGGTCCGGTCGGCAGCCATCCGCCCGGTAAGCGAGCAGGCAGTCCGGCATCCCTCCCGGTATGCCTGTTCCCATCCATGCCTGTGTGCCGGCAGGCAAGCATAAGGGCAGGCATACCGACCATTCCGCCTGCAAAGGAAAATGACTTTCGCCAAGGTTGTGTCTCTTTGCTGTTGCGTGGCAGCATTTGGCGTTGTCGTGGCAGCTTGTGGCGTTCTTTACCCGGCCTTATCGCCACTCATCTTGCGTTTGGCTTGTGGCCGTTATTTGGCATTTTCACCATTCCGATGCCTGTATGCCAGCGTGCCGGCAGGCAGGCACAAGGGCAAGCAGACTGACAGGCAGGCAGGTGAACTGGCAGGCGGGCAAGAATGCCTTCCGGTTCGCAAATCTGAAAACGGACAGGCAGGCAACTATGTTTTTTTCACTTGCGTGGCAGCATTTGGCGCTGTCGTGGCAGCTTGTGGCGTTTTTGAGCCGTATTTCAGACTTGGAAAACACCCTACCTTTGCACCCAAGCGGCAGGGCAAAGCCGAAAGCGCGCACCGCAGACCCCGGCTCCGTCCTTCTTTTGGGCAGCAGAAAGGTATCGGGCGACCGATGCCTTATAAATGGGTAATGGCAGGTCTATCCCCAATCCGTTTACCACGGATTTTTGTGTCCTCAAAGACACAGCAAGGTGTCCTTTGAGTAACTCAAAGGGTTTCGGGTTACTCCCGAAACGACCTTGCCCCTCACGGGGAGGGCTTCCTCTCCGAAGTCGGGAAGCCTGTTTCCACCTGCGGTGCGGTTGCCGAAGCTACGCTTATGCCGTGACACCACTAAATCCATTGTAATATGAACGAGAACAAGAAAAAGAACGGGACTGACAGTCCCAAGTGGGGGCGGCATCCACGGGAAAGCCGCAAGTCGCACTGCGTGATGGTGCGTTTCGACGACGGGGAATGGCTCAGGTTCCTCGCTATGCACGGCAAGTCCGGCGTGGAGGCGAGGGCGGTGTTCCTGAAGGCGCACTTCTTCGGACAGCCGTTCCGGGTACTGGTCACGGACAAGACGCTGCTCGACTACTGCACGAAGCTGTCCGCTTTCCATGCGCAGTACCGCATGGTGGGGAACAACTATAACCAGACGGTCAAGGAGCTGCGCTGCCATTTCTCGGAGAAAAAGGCGATGGCATTGCTCTACAAGCTGGAGCAATGCACGAAGGAACTGGCCGCAATCACGCGGCAGGTCGTTGAACTTTCAAGGGAGTTTCAGGAAAGATGGTCGCAAAAATCACGGTAGGCACGTCGCTGTACGGGGCGTTGGCTTACAACGGCATGAAAGTGAACGAGGGCGAGGGGAAGCTGCTCGCCGGGAACAAGGTCTTCGACGATGGCAGCGGACGGGTGGACATCGCCCGTGCCGAACAGGATTTCAAACGGTACATGCCGGAGAACGTCCGCACACGGAACAAGGTCATCCATATCTCCCTTAATCCGCATCCCGACGACCGCCTGACGGACATGGAGATGGAAAGTCTCGCGCGGGAGTATCTGGAGAAGCTGGGCTACGGCGACCAGCCTTATCTAATTTTCAAACATGAGGACATCAACCGCCACCACCTGCATATCGTCTCCGTCAATGTGGACGAGAATGGCAGGCGGTTGAACAAGGATTTCATCCATCGCCGCAGCAAGCGCATCACCACGGAGCTGGAACGCAAGTACGGTCTGCACCCCGCCGACCGCAGGCAGCACCGTAACGACAATTCCTTGCGCAAGGTGGATGCCTCGCAGGGAGACGTGAAGCGTCAGGTGTCGAACACCGTCAAGGCGGTGATGGCTACCTACAAGTTCCGGACAATGGGCGAATACCGCGCCTTGCTCTCCCTCTACAACGTCACTGTGGAGGAAGCCCGTGGCATGGTGAACGGACGCGAGTATCACGGACTGGTCTATTCCGCCACCGATGATGGCGGGAACAAGGTCGGCAATCCCTTCAAGGCATCCTGCATCGGGAAGTCCGTCGGCTATGAAGCCGTGCTGCGCAGGTTTGAGTATCCCAATGCCCAAATCCGCGACAAGCGTCTGGCGGACATGACGCGCAAGACCGTCGCTGCCGTATTGGACAGGACGTACCGCAAGGATGAATTTGTCGCCCTGCTCAAAGCGAAGGGCGTGGATGTGGTGTTCCGCCACACGGACGGGGGGCGCATCTACGGGGCGACCTTCATCGACCACCGCACGGGCTGTGTGCTGAACGGCTCCCGGCTGGGCAGGGAATTTTCCGCCAACGCCTTGCAGGAGCACTTCACTTTGCCGTATGCGGACACGCCGCCGATGCCGTTCACCCTTACACGGGACGAACCGCAGGCGGAAGCCCATACCTATGTGGAACACGGCGAGAGCCATTCCACGGGCTTGGGCTTGCTTGGCGGCGACGCATCGGGCGCACAGGCGGAAGAAGCCGCCTTCGAGCGCGAACTCAAACGCAAGCGGAAGAAACGCCGGAAGGGTTTGGGATTATAAATTATCCGTCCGCAGGGCATCCAAGCAAAGGTCAGACCTTTGGCTATCTAAGGTCAGACCTTTGGTAGCCTCACCTCGGACTTGAGATAGGCTCAGGTCGGACTTGAGGTATGCTTATGTCCGGGGAAAGCCTTGCGGACATATTGTTCAACTTAAAAACAGAAACAGATTTATGTCACAACAGGAAGACGATTTGAGGGCGTTGGCGAAAATCATGGACTTTCTCCGCGCCGTGAGCATTATTCTGGTGGTCGTCCACCTCTATTGGTACGGGTATGAAGCCGTAAGGCTGTGGGGCATCGACATCGGTGTCGTGGACCGGGTGCTGGTCAATTTCGACCGCACCGCCGGACTGTTCCACCATATCCTTTACACAAAACTTTTTGCGCTGTTGCTATTGGCTCTCTCTTGCTTGGGTACAAAGGGCGTGAAGGAGGAAAAAATCACGTGGGGCAGGATTTGGACGGTGCTTGCCGCAGGGCTGGCCCTGTTCTTCCTGAACTGGTGGATGCTCTCCCTGCCGCTGCCCGTGGAAGCCAACGTAGCCTTCTATGCCGCTTCGATGGCGGCGGGCTATGTCTGCCTCCTGATGTCCGGCACGTGGATGAGCCGCCTCTTGCGCACCAACCTCATGGATGACGTGTTCAACGTGGAAAACGAGAGCTTCATGCAGGAGACGCGCCTCATGGAGAACGAGTATTCGGTGAACCTGCCTACGCGCTTCTATTACAGGAAGAAGTGGAACGACGGGTACATCAACGTGGTAAACCCGTTCCGCGCTTCCATCGTATTGGGCACTCCGGGCAGCGGAAAGTCGTATGCCGTGGTAAACAGCTTTATCAAGCAGATGATTGAAAAATCTTACTCGATGTACATCTATGACTTCAAGTTCAGCGACCTTTCCACCATCGCTTACAACCACCTGATGAACCACGGCGACGGCTACAAGGTCAAGCCGAAGTTCTACGTCATTAACTTCGACGACCCGCGCCGGAGCCACCGCTGCAATCCCATTCACCCGGATTTCATGGAGGACATCACCGATGCCTACGAAAGTGCCTATACCATTTTATTAAATTTGAACAAAACTTGGGTGCAAAAGCAAGGCGACTTCTTCGTGGAGAGTCCGATTATACTTTTTGCCAGTATTATCTGGTTTTTACGGATTTATCAGGATGGAAAGTATTGCACCTTCCCACACGCCATTGAGTTGCTGAACAGACGTTATGAGGATGTTTTCCCTATTCTCACCAGCTATCCGGAGTTGGAAAACTATCTTTCGCCCTTTATGGACGCTTGGCAGGGAGGTGCAGCCGAGCAGTTGATGGGGCAAATCGCATCAGCGAAGATACCGCTCTCGCGCATGATTTCCCCACAGCTTTATTGGGTCATGTCAGACAGTGAGTTTACGTTGGATATTAACAACCCGGATGAGCCTAAGATTCTCTGCGTCGGCAATAATCCCGACCGTCAGAACATCTACGGCGCGGCGTTGGGTCTGTACAATTCCCGAATTGTCAAGCTCATTAACAAGAAGGGCAAGCTGAAGTCGGCGGTAATCATAGACGAGCTGCCTACCATTTACTTCAAGGGGCTGGACAACCTTATTGCCACTGCCCGAAGCAACAAGGTGGCGGTCTGCCTCGGCTTTCAGGACTTTTCGCAGTTGAAACGCGATTATGGGGACAAAGACTGTCTCTTATACACATCTCCGAGCCCACGAGACT
>ENA-OYCX01000700-OYCX01000700.1-human-gut-metagenome-genome-assembly--contig:-NODE-700-length-8062-cov-8.360934_pt1 | contig 8062 bp, 9 predicted proteins | sample MGYA00243459_ERZ652885 | MGnify/ENA primary metagenome ERZ652885 (study PRJEB26926, sample SAMN06164570) | human gut metagenome | biome: ENVO:00009003; feature: ENVO:2100002; material: ENVO:00002003...
TATGGAATTGTATCAAAAACTATGTGCAAGAGTAAATTCCAGATTTGCCATTTGGGGATTCAAAAAACTGGAATTTTGAAATTCACTTTACGCAGTTACAATTGCTCAAGTCGGTCATTCTCGGTCATTCTCGTTTTTTTCCAGTCATTCTCGGTCATAGACGTTCATAAAAACCCCGAAAAAATACAAAATTTGCAATATTTTTACCATTTGCGCATAGCCTATTGTAAAAGATAATTAATATGTTAACATATTTATGTGAAGACATTTTCATATGCACAGCCAACAGAAAAATATTGTCTGGGGCGTTATTTTATTAATGCGGAAAGGAAATTAATTAAATGAAAAAGAAAAGAATAATAATCATATCAGCTGTGACTGTAGTAATTGCGGTAATTATAGTTGTGGCAATGAAATACAGAAAAAACCATAGGCGGATAATAGATAATAATAAGCTTGGTAATGTGTGGGTTGCACAGTTTTACAAATTTGATACGGATGATCTTCTTGATGAAAAACATGATATGGAAGGAATTTATGATAGTAAAAGTACCTATATACTTAAGATTAAGTGTACCAAAGATACAAAATTTGATTATCAGACCTGTACAGAATATGGACAGGTGGAAAAGATATTCAAGGGCGATGGGGAACTCAAAGAGGGCGATAATATTGTAATGGATTTTAGTGGGTATCATCTATTTACAAAGGAAACCGAACTTTATGACTATGATGTATATACCATTGAAGGATTTACAATAGCACCGGTTTTTTGTTATGAAGATCTTGATAATGTAATTGTGCCAAAAGAAAGAGACGACCATTCAGTTCCGTATGAGCTTGTCAAGGATAATGAGGTTTTTATGGAAACAGAAGAACTTGAAAAAGAATATTATGATTTTAAATATAGGATAATTAGTAAATTTGATGAAGAATACAGAAAAAGCCACGAGTAAGGCTGGAAAGATATATGGAGGGAATTATGTCCAAATCAGTTAAGATGCAGATTAAGACCATTTTAGATAAGAAGATAGCGATAATTGTGTTCGTACTGTTGACGGTAATGGTTATAATCAATTTTTTTGGTAATTTAGTGAAATATGACGGTCAGCCCGTAGACACACTTATAGATCCGATGAGGATGCTTATGCTGTCTGCTGCAGACTATGATACTGCCAGTGTGAAATTTATCTTTTTACAGTTCTATCCGGTTCTTGTAATACTTCCGGCGGCGTTCTCATACGCATCGGATAAGACAAACAGAACGGATATATATCTTATTACAAGGTTTGATAAGAAGAATTATTACATAGGTAAATTTTTATCAGTATTTATTGTAACGTTTGTGGTGTTTTCGGTTCCGTTTATTCTCGAAGTTATATTAAGCATGATTGGGTTTCCAAGCGGGGCACATGGCAATTTTGAAAGCTCGGGATTGTATTCTGAAGTTTATATTTCAAGCATGGAAAAAATTATGTTTTTAGGGAGCTTCAAAGTATCATCTAAATTTTATGCGTTAATATCCATTCTGCTGTTTGCAATAATATCAGGAGTGTTGGCATCATTTGTGTTGGCAATATCCATATATGTCAATAAGTATAAAGTATTTTTACTTTTCCCTGTATATATACTTCTTTATGGACTTGGAGCATTGTATTCCATAATACCGGGAGCACAGACTCATACCAGCCATTTTGAATATTTTTCCCTGTTTGATTCCTCGCAGAAGAATCAGACATGGTTCTTATTAATTGTATTAATGGTATTTGCTTCGTCTGTGGTAATTATGCTCAGACAGACAAGAAAGGATACATATTAATGAGACAGATTGGTAAAGTTGTGGCATTAGCTGCATTTCTGGGATTGTTTCTTGGAATATCGTTTTTCGGACCATCAAAGGATATGCCGTTTTCACAGGTGGTAATTACTTACGCATTTCAATATTACCAGTTTGGCTATACAGATATTGTTTATATTACAACAAGAATGCTGCCATATTTATTATTTCTTTTTTTGTTTGGAACATATATATACAAACATTTCTGTACGGCAGGAGTATATGTGTTTTCAAGATGTGAGAACCGCCTGAAATGGATAGCAAAGGAAATAGCACAGTTGTTTGGATTCTGCGTATTGTTTACGGTTCTTATACCGCTTTTTGGTATGGCACTGGCGTGTATGACTAACCATGTTACGTTTGGAAAAGCTGATATATACATATATTTTTACTATGTGGCAATCTATGCGCTGTGGCTGTTTTTTGTAACATTACTGGCGAATATGCTGGCAATCAGGTTTGGCGGGATGAAAGGGTTTGGACTTGTGGTTATAGGAATCTGCGTCTGCGTTGCATTGTTGTCATTGTGGGATAACAAAAAGGTATTTTCGCTGACAGTTGAGGATATGGAGGCGGCAAAGAGACATGCCATATATCTTAAATGCAATCCGATATCACACTTGTTTATATCGTGGCATTCATCATCTGATGAAATGGTTAGCCAATATATCAACATACTGGAAATTAATTTTAATCTCATGTTTTCAGTTGTAGTAATGGCAGTTGCTTCAGCAATAACGGCAATAGTTTCAATGATTTATATAAAAAAGGTTGACCTGATAATTATGTTAGGCAGGGAGGAAAATTAGGCTTATGAAATTAACAGTAGTAAATTTATGTAAAAAAATTAAAGACAGAGTTATTCTTGATAATATTAATCTTAACCTCGAAAGTGGTAATGTATATGGTTTTGTAGGGAGAAACGGTTCCGGTAAAACAATGTTATTCAGGGCTGTTTCAGGACTTATCAATATTGATTCCGGTAAAGTTATGCTTGATGAAAAAGAACTTCATAAAGATATGCAGGTTCTCCCTGATATGGGAATTATCCTTGAAAATGCAGGATTGTACTCAGAATTTACCGGAAGAAAGAACTTACAGATACTTGCAGACATCAGAAAAAAAATCACTCCGGAAGAAGTGGATAAGGCAATAGAAAGGGTTGGACTTGACCCGGGTGACAAGAGAACCTACAGAAAATACTCTCTTGGAATGAAGCAGAGGATTGTCCTGGCACAGGCAATAATGGAACATCCGTCAATTCTTTTTCTGGATGAGCCGACTAATGCCCTTGATGAAGACGGCGTAAAAAAAATCCGCAATATCGTTGCAGAAGAAAAAGAACGGGGAAGTATCGTTCTTCTGGCAAGCCATAATAAAGAAGATATAGAAATGCTCGCTGATAAGGTATATTATATGGTAGACGGAAGAATCAGGGATAAAGGAGTAGAAGATTAGCAGAATTTTATAGTCATTTCAGTTAATTAGGTAGAAATAGTGTTATTTTTGGAAGAAAATATACAAGAATTAATCCATCCTACGATGTAAAATTGCTACAACGAGGTGATTAACAGTGGAAAAGAAAAAAACATTAACTACATTAGCAATACCTATATGTATTGAAACAATTTTATACATGATGTCCGGAATGGTTGATACACTTATGCTTTCAACTGTAGGAGACAATGCCGTTGGTGCGGTAGGAACAGCCAATACCTACATAGGAATTTTTATCATTATGTTTGGCATTATTACATCAGGAATGACTGCAGTTATGACGCAGAATATCGGAGCAGGAAGAGACGGCGTTGCGTATCAGGCAAGGCAGCTCGGAATGATATTTAACGGCGTTCTTGGAATTCTGTTAGGCGGATTTCTTGCTGTATATGCCGGAAAAATACTTGATGTTATAGGAATAGCGGATAATCTTAGACAGCCTGCCAACGATTATTTAAAGATTGTGGGAGGATTTGCCGTACTAAATGCACTCATACCTGTTTTTTCGGGATATTTAAGGGCATTTGGCCACACAAAGCAAAGTCTTGTTGCTTCTGCCATAGGAAACGTGCTTAATCTTATACTTAACGCAATATTCCTTATGGTATTTAAATGGGGCGTAAAAGGTGTTGCAATAGCAACTGTTATTTCAAGAATAGTTAACCTTGCAATACTTATTATTGTTTCAGGAACAAAGATAAAAGCAAAGCAGAATCCTGAGAGATTAAGACTCCGTGAAATATTTGTACAGATTATTAAAATAGGAATTCCATCTGCACTTGAAACTGTTTTATATAATGTGGCAATGACTCTTGTTACAAAATTTCTTAACCAGATGGACCCTGACGGACTTAATACAACGGCAAGGTCATATACAAGCCAGATTACCAATTTTTCGTATTGCATAGGAGCTGCACTTGCACAGGCTAATGCGATAATGACAGGCTGGCGTATCGGGGAAAAAGATTATGACGCTTGTGACAGACAGACGAGGAAAGCTGCAATATTCGGTGTTATATGCGCAGTATCACTTGAAACAATATTTGCATTGGCAGGTGGTGCGATTATGACGCTTTTCTCAAAAGACCCCGAAATGATTTCCCTTGTAAAAAAATTACTTACAATAGATATTATACTTGAGATAGGCAGAGTTACCAACCTGGTGTATGGAAATGCATTAAAGACAAGCGGAGACGCTGTTTTTCCAGCTGTGATAGCTGCAGTATTTATGTATGTGTGTGCGGTAGGCGGAACTTATTTCTTCGGAATACATATGGGATTATGTGCAATAGGTGCATATATAGGTCTTGCCATGGATGAATGTGTAAGGGCGATAGGTATGTATTTTAGATGGAAGAGTGGAAAATGGAGAAAGATGTCATTAGTTACAAAACAAGCGGGGTAATAATATGGAAAAAATGAGTGTCAACGGAAAAGATTATGAGATTCTTAAATTACTGGGACACGGAAAAGGCGGCTATTCATACCTCGCCACAGACGGAAGCCGGAATTATGTCCTTAAACAGATTCATCATGAACCATGCTCTTATTATACTTTCGGTAACAAAATAGAAGCCGAGAATGACAGGATGGAGGAAAAATATTTTTCACAGATAAAAGAAATGTGCGGTAAGTTATACCCTCTTAATCTTAATATTGATTATGAATGTAATAACTATATGGAAGAATGGAATTTTGAAAACTGGGGAATAAAATACTGGTCAAAGACACCGGAGTTTTTGAAATACATTGAGGATCACAAATGATTATTTTTCTTACGAGCAGTCCCGGAGGGCACACATGGGAGCAGCCGGTAAAGCCTGTACCTCTTGATGAAAGCAACGGTTTTATTGATAATTTAAGAAAATTCTGGAAAAAGGACGCCAGAGTGCTTTTTATTGCGTCAGACCCGGATAATTACGATAACAATGACTTTATGGCTGATATTTTTTGCAGGAACATACCTATGAGCGGACTTGAACTTTCGGGGATAGATGTTTGTGACAACCGTAAAGCAGATATAGACAAGGACACTCTGAACCGGTATGATTTTATAATTTTGTCCGGCGGACACGTTCCTACGGAAAATGCTTTTATTAAGAAAATCGGTTTAAAGCAGGCGTTAGAAGATTACCGGGGAATTTTAATGACGATAAGTGCAGGAACAATGAACTGTGCCGGCGAGGTATATGCAATGCCTGAACTTGAGGGCGAGAGCGTGGATGTAAATTATAAGCGGTATCTTGAAGGCCTTTCGCTTACGGATATACAGGTGATTCCTCATTATCAGTATTTAAAGGAACGAAGCATTGACGGCAGCAGAATGATAGATGACATTGCAGCCGGTGACAGTTTTGGAAAAAAATACTATATGTTAAACGACGGAAGTTATATAATGATAAAAGACGGCGTTACCACTCTCTATGGAGAAGCCTATACTTTAAGTGATGGAGTGATAACAAAAATCTGTGATAATGACAGCTGTATAATTATATGAAACGAGGAAACCAGAGTGACAGACAGAAATATTTTTATGGAAACCCTTCATGAAGTTGCGGAGATTGTAAGAACATCAGCGGAAGCAATGAGCAGGGACGAGATATTATTTTACTTTAAAGATATGGATTTGACAAAAGAGCAGGAAAATATGGTAATAGAATACCTGCTCACGCCACATGACGAAGAAGCTGCGGAAGAACCTGAAGAGCCACAGGCAGTGGAGCCTTCCAAGGCTGAACCACAGGAGCTTACAGATTCCAGAGTTTTCCATATGTATATGGAGGATATTGAGAGACTTCCTTCTTATACGGAAGATGAAATCAGGATGTCATATATTAATCTTTTGTCAGGCAAAGAAGATGCAATAGATAAAATCACGGCCTTCTGGTATGGCAGAATAGTTGAAATGGCAAAAAATATGTTTAACGGAGCCGTTAATTTTGAAGATGTTGTGCAGGAGGGCAATGTAGCTTTATTTGTAAAGCTTAAAGAACTTCTCGGAACAAAGCAGGCGGTGGATGTTGAGGAAGAATTATCGGACAGCATATCATCAGCCATGAAATCATATATTTCCGAAATTACGGGAGAAGAGGACGGCGAGGAAACTATAGCCGGCAAAGCCAACCTTGTAAATGAGGCCGTAAAATATCTTGAAGAACATAACGGCACAACCCCTGATAAAAATGAAATAGCTGAATTCACCCACCTTACAATGGAAGAATTATCAGACATTATGGACATTATGAAAAAGGCTGAAAAGAAGGGAAAATAACATTGAAACTTTATCTTGCACCTATGGAGGCTCTCACAGGATATATATTCAGAAATGTGTATAACAGATATTTTGGAGATGCCGACAGATATTTTACACCGTTTATTGCAAGCAGAAAACTTAACAGCAAAGAAAAAAATGACGTGTTGCCTGAACACAATCAGAATATGGACGTAATTCCTCAGATTCTTACAAATAAATCTGAGGAATTTTGTTACATTGCGTCAAGACTTAAAGAGTATTACGGTTATGAGGATGTTAATCTTAATCTGGGGTGTCCTTCGGGAACCGTTGTGGCAAAAAACAGGGGTTCGGGTTTTCTTGCCGTACCGGACGAGCTTAACCGCTTTTTTGAAGAGGTCTTTAGCCGGACGGACGTAAGGATATCGGTAAAGACCAGAACTGGCGTAGAGAATAACGAAAACTGGGAAAATATTTTAAAAATATATAATGATTACCCTATTTCAGAGCTGATTATTCATCCACGCTGCCGCAAGGATGGGTACGGCGGAAAGCCGAATCTTGAGGATTTTAAGAAAGCTGTTTTGATAAGCCGTCATTCTCTGTGCTACAACGGAGACATTAACAGCGTCGAAGATTATAATGCGATTACAAAGGAATTTCCTACAGTTGATAAAATAATGTGCGGCAGGGGAATCCTTATGAATCCGGGACTTTTTTCGGAAATCAAAGGCGGCAGGAAAGCTTCTCCTGAGACTTTATATAATTTTGCCAACGACCTTTACAAGGGCTACAAAGAGATAATGTCAGGGGACAGAAACGTACTTTTCAAACTGAAGGAGTTCTGGATATATTTTTCAAAAAACTTTGAAGAGCCTGACAAAGTGTTGAAAATGGTCCGCAAAGCCGACACCTGTATCCAGTACGAAGTGGCGGTGGGGAGGATTTTTGGGATTTGATATTAAAAATAATGGAATAAAGTAATGATGAAGGAGTTTTAAAATGAAATTTGAATATGGAAGATTGTCAGAAAAAAGAAATGAAGAAATAGAGAATATGCAGATTATCAACCCTTTTGGAGAACTCTGGGTGCCAAGATTGTCATTTAAAGGGATCAGGGTTGTGAAAAGTGAGGACGAGTATTATGTGTTCAAACATTTGATAGGAGGACCTAATTTTTACGATGCACATCCGGATGAAGCATATTATTTATTTGTATGCAAAGATAAATATTATTTTATTACACTCGGTGATGAAGATTATACTAGAGAAATTGTGAATGAATGGAAACCTCATATAGAAAATATCACTATTAAAATCAAAAAAAATAATGAATTGTCCCAGAAAGATGTTTTGGCATTAGTGGATTCTATGAAAATTGCAGAAATGGTGGGATTTGAAAATATAGAGAGTACAATTAAATTTAAAATCAGTTACGGAAATAAAGTCTGTCTCTTATACACATCTCCGAGCCCACGAGACTCCTGAGCATCTCG
>ENA-OYCX01000707-OYCX01000707.1-human-gut-metagenome-genome-assembly--contig:-NODE-707-length-8026-cov-10.748965_pt1 | contig 8026 bp, 10 predicted proteins | sample MGYA00243459_ERZ652885 | MGnify/ENA primary metagenome ERZ652885 (study PRJEB26926, sample SAMN06164570) | human gut metagenome | biome: ENVO:00009003; feature: ENVO:2100002; material: ENVO:00002003...
GGCAATAACAGCCAGAAATATTTAACTAAATATCAATATGTCAGTACACTAGTAGAATAACAAAAGCCGGCATTTACTGCCAGCTCTCTGTTAATCAAATTCGCTTCTACCATCCAAATCTATGATACTTATTGTATATCTCATTTAATGCTTCAATGTAGCATACAAACGCTGGATGGAAATTGTCTTGTTGACACAAATATTCATTTCTTTTTTCTAGATATCGCTCTCTTACTTCAATCCAATGATCTGGTTTCAAAAACTCCTCTTTTTCATCAATTCCTTTATCACTTGGAGACTGATTCCAATAATATTTATCGTATCTGTTATCCTCATGTTTCTCATGAATAAGTCTTTGGTAATTCCCCCAACCATCAGATGTAATAATGCACACATCAATACTGTATGGAATCTTCCCAGGGTTCTTTGGCCCAGTTGTAATAACAGATGTTGAATCTTTTGACGCTCTCCATTTCTTATTTTTAAGAATTTCATTAAATATATTCATTATATATTCTTTCAATTCTTTGCAGTTATATCTCATTTCATTTTCGATGAAGAGATTAAAATCGAAATCAATTGGAGCCTTTCCATTTCTGGTAATCATATTTCTTCTTTTGCTTCCAACATCAAAAAAATATGAATTGATTCCTTCCTTGTTCAAACGCTGGACTAATTGATTTACAATGTCTGCACAGATGCTGTAGGTTTCCTTAATGAATTTTTTGTCTGTTACCCATTCGTACATAATGTCTCCTTTCAGCCACATACCGTCCATCTAGCTTCTGTAGATCATTGTAGAATATCATTAAAAAAATTCAATGTCAACGAGTTTTTCATAATATTATCCCAGCCCTAAAACCTTCTGTGTGAGCTGCTGTGCTCCCTTTACGCTTCCAACCGTAAGTGCTGATATGAAACACATCTCAAGCAAATACAGGATTGAACCCGTCCATCCGGTTCCTCGACCAGAGATATCAAATATTCCGTAGCTTAGGATTGCATTGCTTACAATAATTGAAAGTGCTATTGTAACTGCTTCAAAAACTACTGAAAGAAAATACTTAAAGTAAGATACTGCTGTATGGCTTACCATACGGTTTCCAGAAAGTGTTGAGCTGGCAACTGAACCAAATGGAACAATTACAAGAATCTTTAAGAATCTTACATATAGGTTGCTCCGGTAGCTCTGGCCATTTCGATGAATCTGTGATGCCCAATTCCATAAATAATGGAGCCCTCTCCGATTCTTACAAATTTCCGCTTTTTCTTTATAAATATTATATTTACTTATTATTTTTATCATGCAAACGATATTTTCTATTTTTATTTGCTCCTTCTATTATCACATCCTCCATTTCTGTTAAAATAGCTCTTGTACGTGCCGGACTCAATCCTATATATTTTGCTATTTCACTGGTTTTTGACCGACCATTTTGACTTAAGTATTCTCTAATTAATAACCGGTTTTCTTCTGTTTTTTCTTGTTTATTTTTTGCATTGGTTTTTATCGCTTGCTTCTCGGAGCCATCAAAACGATAACAGCGATATTGCATATGAAGTTTTGGCTTTATCTTTTAGTTTACGAATATCCGTATAAATAGAAAAAGCCCTTTGATAAAAGGATTTTTCCTCTCCCAAAGGGCAAGTTGACAAACTGGAATTTATCTATTAACTCTCTTAACTTTCCCCTATTTTCAAGGCTTCCCGCCATTGAAAATTCTATATATGTATCCTTTTCCCTTGTTTTTGCCCTTATGGGATAATTACAAGGGAAAATTCATTATTCAGTTGTTTAATCGTTGCCTGCCACTTTATCAAGAAGTCTTGCGGAAGTCCGCTTTGCTTCCCTTGTAGCATGGGCATAGACATTCATGGTGGTACTCACGTCTGAGTGTCCTAACAGTTCCTGCACATCCTTAGGCTGAGCCCCGTTGGATAAGAGGTTTGTCGTGTAGGTATGCCTCAGTGTGTGGAAATGGAAACCTTCAAGCTCCGGTACTTTTCTTCCTGCTGTCCGGCAGGCTGTTTCTATGGTTGCCGGAAGTTCCAGACAACCATCCTCCCTTAAGCATACAAAGAAGATTTCGGTGTAATCTTCCGGCACATTCTCTGTCATTCCCAAATGATAATACTCGTAATGCACCCGATTCTTTTCCATTACTTCTCTGTAAAAATTCCGCTGGTAGAGTTCCCCATACTGAAAACGGTTTTTGTGCTGTTCCTTTTTTGCATTCCTCAAAATATCTGCGAGGGTATCGCCAAAGTCAACAACCCTGATCTTTTTCCACTTTGTCGGACCGATTTCGTGCTTATGGGTAGCACCATTGTAGCGGATGCTCCTGCGTACAGTGAGATACTGTTCTTCAAGGTTGATATCCTGCCATGTCAGACCTGCTACCTCTCCAAGTCTGAGACCTGTAAAGTATGCTATCTGAACCGGAAGAATCGCATCCCCACTTCGTTTTCCAAGCTGTTCAATCAGTTTCCGGTACATTTCAAAGGAAAGCGGTTTAACCTTGTCTCTGTCTGTGGCTGTTTCATCCGCAAACAAATCTGTTTCTTCCTTTTTATGCCTCATCACCACATACTGCATTGGATTGAAGGTAATAAACTGTTTCGGAAATACCGCAAACCGGAATGACTGTTGCAATACTGCTGAAAATGACCTTACATAATCAATGGAATATCCTTTTGATATAAAATCTCCCACAGTGCCTCCAAATGAGAGCAAATCCATAAACTCCTGCAGGTGTACCGAAGTCACCGTTTTCAGTTTCCTTTTGCTGATAGGGTGTTGTTTGATTCTCCCAATTGTCTGAAGATAATTGCCAACCGTTCCATTACTCAATGTGCCTGTCTTTAATTCTTCCTCAGCCCACAGGTCAAGCAACTCTCCGAGTGTGATGTTTTCAGCCTTTGCAACAAACCGCTTGGCTTCATAATCCTCCATTGCCTGCCTCAACAGCTTTTCCGTCTCGCTTTTGTTTTCCGTACCTGCAAATTCCTTCTGCACCAGATTACCGCTTGCATCTTCCACATAGAAGCGGTAGTACCATTTCTTGCCTTTCTTTCTTACAGAACCTTTTGCCATAATCGTTACTCCTTTCGATATCGACAATCGGAACTGATGAAATGCTTTCTGCGTGTAAGTATATCATAACTCCGGTTGTCTATCTATACCGGTTCGGAGTCTTTCTCTGAAAGAAGATTTGCAAGCCTTACGGCTGCCGTTTCGGGATTCTTGGAATAGAGCCTTACAATGTCGCCCATGTCGTTCAGTGCGTTTACCGTATGGGTGATTTCCCTAAGGAACATAATCTCATTATATTCCTGATTGGATTCAAACCCCATTACTTTTGCAATTGTGGCATCTTCCGTATTCCCTTTAAAATTCTTACAGGCATATTGAAAGGAATCAACGAATAATTCGTATTCCTTCAACATCAGCAGCAGTAAATCTTTGGAAAAATCCGCTTCGTCTGCCTTCATATCATAAGGCAGTTTGGAGAGAATGGAAGTCATGGTATCACGAATCTGTAATTCCCTTTTATCCGTAACATCACTTGTCATTTCTTCCGTCTCGCCCTTCAGCCACTCCACTGATACATGAAGTGCTTCCGACAGACCATCCAGAACAAGCTTCTTGGTGTTGTCAATCGTTCCTGCCTCATACCGCTGTATGGTGGAAGCGGTAACTCCCATCTTTTCTGCTATATAAGGCTGGTTGACACCTAATTCCAGTCTGCGTTGTTTTGCCCTGCTACCGATTAACTTGCGTAATTCTTTATCTTTCATTCTGATACGCCTCCTTTTTCGGTATGGCTAAAGTATAACACAGTAAAAGTAGCATTGCAATATGCAAGTTAATAATTACTTTTAAAATTTCGTAACGCTTGACAAGAAGATATAAAAGTTATATAGTAGGCATAGTTACAAAATTGCATTATGCAATTCAAGAGGAGGTGTTTTAATGACAGAAGTGAAGATTGCACTGTCCATTGAGGAAGCTGCCGACTATACGGGTATCGGCAGAAATACCCTGCGGAAACTGGTAGAATGGAAAAAGCTTCCGGTATTGAAGGTAGGACGGAAAGTCCTTATCAAAACGGATATGCTTGAAAAGTTCATGACCGCCAATGAAGGCAGGGACTTAAGGGACAAAGGAAATGTCAGAGCTGTCACAAGAAATGTGACAAATTAAATAGGGACAGTCCTAAGACCATCCCTAAGGTATGTATCTGACCGAAGCCATGATATACCTACACGCAAATAGATTATACCATGTGCTTCCTCTAAGATACAACCGGAAATTTAAGAAGTGGGGAAGAAACTTTTTTATACAAGCCCTCGGCGTTTGAGAGCGAAATACACCCATCGCACAAATCTTCGATTTGTTCTCTGTGTATTTCGCCCTTGCAGGGAGCTTCCACCGACAGGCGGATATGTTCGTAGACAGGCTACCTATGTAGCCTACTCACTTCATATAAGAAAGTATCCCATCCTCATTTCTTGTAGCTTCGTACTTGGCAGATACAGAAAGGGGGAAGCACATGCCAAGAAATTCATTTATTCAGATGACGAAGCTCCACAATGTCCGGGGAAGAATTTATTATATTTCAAGCCCCAAGAAGCAGGAAAATCTGTATGCAGTATATGAAACCACAGAACGTTCTTTCTGGAGTGACCTTGCAAAATGTAATCATGCAGAATTTAAAAAAAGTGGTACGGAGGGGAAATGTATTGAGGCAAGGGAATTGATCATAGCACTGCCGGAATCTTTTACGGAGTATCCTCCAGACAAACTGTTGCAGATATTTACAGACCATTTCAGACAGACTTACGGAACGGACTGTATCGCAGCCCTGCATCACAATAAGCGGAAAACCAACTATCACATCCATCTCATTTTTTCGGAGCGTACACTCTTGGAACAGCCCATAGAAAAGGTTGCCACCCGCAATATGTTCTATGACGAAAAGGGAAATCATGTACGCACCAAAAAAGAGATACTTGATGAAGATGGAAATATCCGTAAAAGGTGCAAGGTGATTCACAAAGGTGAGGTATACGAAAGACAGATTTTCTCCATTAAGGATAAACGCTTCAAGGCTGAAAATTTCCTTGATACCGTCAAGCAGGATTATACCAATCTTATCAATCAGTATGTGCAGAACGAGAAGCAGCGATTACAGGTCTTTGAACGAGGCGGCATGTATCTTGCCACCAAGAAGATTGGCAAGAACAATCCGAAAGCCGCAGAGATGGAAGCAGATAATGCCAAGCGTACCTTATGGAATCAGACGGTAGACAGAGCGATTGTAACGGGTGTTGCCAAATCCGAGATTATGCAGATAAAAAAGGAACGGATAACAGATAGGATTGCTGAATCCGTATGGATTTACGGAAACAGACCCAATCTGTTATCTTCCATTATCGGTACTGCCATTGCAGTATTGGAACTGCTTATTTCAAAAGTATTACTGAAAACTCTGGAACTTGCAGACAAAGTGATTTCCAAAGAGCTTGAGGCAGAACCGGAAGCAGTTTCTTACAAGCACTTATGCGAGATTTATCAAAAGCTGCAGGAACAGAATAAAGCAATTTTTGCACTTGAGAAACAGCGAAGTGACCTTGAAATTGAACTGTCCGACAGCAAAGGTATCTTCAAAGCAAAAAGGCGTTCCGAACTTTCAACGGAGATAGCCGGATTGGAGGAACGTATTTCCCGAATGAAAGTTCGCTTATCCCAAATCGTAAAGGAATACGGGTATCCGAATGCGGAAGCCTTCTACAAGGCATTTCATAAGGCAGAGACAGCTTATGGGGATTATCAGGATAGCCTTAAGAACTGGGAACAGCAGTATGGCGAGAAGCCACAATCACTACACGATAAGCTTAAATCTAAGAAACAGGACATAAAGGAGCGAGAGTTAACAAGACCATATTCTCCACCAAATCGTGGAAGGAGTAGATAACAAACGAAAGGAGGCAATTGCCTCCCTTCGTTTGTTATCTCTCCGTAAAAGACTGGAATTTCACCCTCTCGCATAAAGACACAAATTATTTTTCTATTTCCTTATCATATACCTTTTTTGAGTACACTACAGCAACAAGCGTTGCTGCTAACAAATAAATCAGCATAAAGATTGTGCCAGTCATCCCACTTGTAAATGCGGTTGTAATAATAGTTAATAACCCCGTAATAATAATACATATTGCACCAAAGTGGTTACTCTTTCTCCATGTATTATCATTGTGCATACTCCAAACGGTTCGAAGTCCAACTACTGTATTTCGTTTTGCCTTTGTCATAAAATTTCCTAATACAATAAATACAATACCACACAAAATACATGAAACTTTTGCAATGTCAATAACCGCATGTTCACCACCTGCATTTGCCTGTATCCAAGAAGAATAAAGAATAAAATAATGCATAATCCCGAACATGATTGCTTGCGAAATTCCTACCACACATAATACCTTTGCAGAAGATTTTGCTTCCATCTGTTCCTTTTCTGTATTTGCATTTTTTGATTTTTTCTCAAACACATAGATTAGCAAGTGCCAAAACAGTGTAATAAACAAAATAATTACCGGAAAAATAAAGCTTTCTGTTTTACTTCCCCATCTGTCAGTGTTTCCCTCCAAGTCATGATGCATAGGTATAATATCAGGCATAAACTGTAGTACCACACTTGTAACTACAACTGGAATCATTGCTACTGTCCACATTATTTTTTTCATACTTTTTTTCCTCCAAACTGGTTAACCCATATAATTAATTCATCGAAAACCGTAGTGTTGATTTCATAATAAACAAAGTTTTTCTCTTTATATTCAGATATCAAGTCTGCGTTTTTAAGTAATTTTAAATGATAAGAAAGAGCAGCCGGTGTAATCTGTAATTTTTCAGCAATCTCTCCGGCATTTAATCGCTCATTTCTCAACATCATAAGAATGGCTCTTCTCTGGCTATCTGCCAACACTTTAAAAATGTTAGTTTCTCTCATATCTTTTACCTATTTAAAACTTTCTTTAAATAGATTTTAGCATGCTATTTGTTTTTGTGCAAGAACTATTTAAAAATAATTTTAAATAGAGGGGATACACTGAAAAATCAATGTGTCCTCTCTATTTACCTTAAGGCAAAATTCAAACATCTAGAAACTTAAGATTCCTGCCTCTTATTATGGAATAACCGTACGTTCTATATATTTTTCTGGAATTTTTAGTACTAGACCTCTATCATGATATTATATTAGCAAAATCACCACGTATCTAAACGATCCTCTGCATCAACCCATACTTGCATTTCTCCATCCAAGTATAATCTTGCATATTCTAATGGATTATCAATAGCCAAAGCATTCAACGAACACTGGGAGCCGGGAGTAGTTCTCAATCCTTCCTCTGCCTTATTGCAATCAATTCTAAGCACTACATTTTCAAACGTGGTTACATCTATGCTATTACATTGCGGATTATATCTTGCATAAATCAATCTCATATCTTATCTGTCCTTTCCTTAATTTTCTAAAAGTTTTGAAAGCATTTCAATCCGTTCTTCCTGCCATTTTCATTTCATGTTATAATTTGTTACTGGATTTTCTTTCCCTTAATTTTGCCCTTGTGAGCATTCGTAACATGAGGGAAAAGGATATAACACAAGGGAAAGCGTAAGGGCAAACTCACTCGCTACAAATTTAGCATTTTCAAGGGGTTGCGGACTTCACGAGGATAAGATATAACAGTTAATAAATGTTATGAATTAAGTCAAATCAAAACTAGAAGTTGTTTAGTTCTTGCTATGGTTTTTTAAAATACTTTTTTGAGTGTTTTTAACATCTGCTTTTAAACGTTCTACATTATCATAATCCAACCCAAATTCAAAAATCTTTTTTCCTTTTTCATCATAGAAAACAGTCACTTTATCATAACTGTAAACAGGTACAATATCTTCATGATATAATCCCTGTCTCTTATACACATCTCCGAGCCCACGAGACTCCTGAGCATCTCG
>ENA-OYCX01000708-OYCX01000708.1-human-gut-metagenome-genome-assembly--contig:-NODE-708-length-8026-cov-8.474094_pt1 | contig 8026 bp, 8 predicted proteins | sample MGYA00243459_ERZ652885 | MGnify/ENA primary metagenome ERZ652885 (study PRJEB26926, sample SAMN06164570) | human gut metagenome | biome: ENVO:00009003; feature: ENVO:2100002; material: ENVO:00002003...
CTCTCCAATACAGCAGAAGACCTTCTACTATGGGGTTAAGGCGTTCCTTGAGGCTATGGAGGACAAACAATGATAATAAAAGATATTCGATTGATTAATTTTGGCAAATTTCATGATACAGAAATTCATTTCGAAAGAGGATTAAACATTGTTTATGGTGAAAATGAAGCCGGAAAAACAACAATACACACATTCATAAGAGGAATGCTTTTTGGTATAGATAAACAGCGTGGAAAAGCCAGCGGAAAAGATACATATACCAAATATGAACCATGGATTAATCCTGAAGTATATCGTGGAATGATGCGAGTTGAAAACGATGGTAAGGACTATCGTTTTGAAAGAAATTTTAATAAAAATGAAAAATCATTTCGTGTCATAGATGAGGACCTTGGAAGAGAACTTGATGACAACGAAATAAAGCAGTTGTTTAGAGGCTTAGATGAAAGTTGTTATTATAACACGATTAGCATAAGCCAGATTGGAAGTGCAACTGATAAAGAATTAGAAAATATATTAAAGAACTACGCAGCAAATCTAGGTTCAACAAAGTCTATGGAAATTGATATGAAACAGGCTTTGACAAGTCTTGATGCTGAGCGTAAAGAAATAATAAGCGAAAATAAAGTAGGTTCTAAAGAATCAGTAATTCGTGATATGGAAGAAACCGCAGAAGAAATAGAGATGTCTAAAAGAGAGCAGGATACAATAATTTCTGAAATTGATTTAGACAGGAGTAAAGAAGCGGAGTTACTGGCAAAGAAGCAGGATTTGGCAGGAAAGGATGCTGTCAGATTAGAAGAAATGACAAAATACAGTGCCAGAAAAGAAAATCTTTACAACGAAATAATGCAGCTTAACCATGAAATTGATAAGGCTTCAAGAACTTTGACAGAGATAACGGCTCAAAAGGGAGAAATGGAAAAGCAGTTAGAGTCAAAAGGAATTCCAACAAGGGAAGTAATGGAACGAGTAAGCAACGCCTTAAATAAGGCGACAAATATACCAATTGTGTTCGCCCTTATAACAGTTGTATGCCTTGGATGTTCAATAGGTATGTTTATGGCAAATCCTGAATTACTTGATTTTTCAAGCAAAGGCATTTTAAAAATTGGAATACCGGCAGGTGTTCAGGGCGCGATTTTTTCGATATCCAATGTATTTATCCAGAGCGGAATCAATTCTTTTGGAGAGGATGCAATAGCAGGTTCTTCCCTGGCACTTAATTTTGAGTATTTTACTTATGACATATCCAATGCCTTTGCGCAGGCTGCCGTAACTTTCATAAGCCAGAATTTCGGAGCCGGCAATATTAAAAGATGTAAAAAAATATTCTGGCAGTGTATGGCATTTGGAATATGTTTTACGGAAGTCCTTGCCGTGGTATTTATGATATGGGATGATTTTTTCGTAAGCATATACACCACAAGTTCTGCAATTGCGGCATTTGGTTTAATCAGGATGCATCATGTATGTGCCCTTGAAGGGCTTACAGCAACCTACGAAGTAGAAAGTGCTGCCTTAAGAGGAATGGGTAAGTCATTAGGACCCGCAATAATCACAATTCTCGGAACTGTTGTTTTCAGGATGATATGGCTTGTGACCGTATTCAGGCTTGTACCTACCTATACTATGTTGATGAATGTCTATGTTGCATCATGGATTTTTACCGGTGGAGCAATATTTATCCTGCTTGCGATCCATATGAAAAAAATAATGTTAATTCACGGTTCCGGTAAAATATCTCCTATGAAGTGATTTGATAAGTCAATAATGAAGTTCAAAAGAGTCAGTGATGGCTCTTTTTTTATTTATGCAAAAGATGTGATTAGTAAAGTCACAGCCGGGACAAAACACACTTGGTCTTGAAAAGAAATCGGATGTATCATATTATAGAGATATAGAGGAGAAGGATCTTATGAAAGGTAAAATATTAATTGTAGATGATACACAATTGAATAGGGAATTGTTAAAAGATATCTTATGTGAAGAATATGATATTTTGGAGGCAGAAAATGGCAGGGAGGCTTTGGATATTGTATGTTTTGAAATGACCAATATTGCCGCAATACTTCTTGATCTTATTATGCCTGTAATGGATGGGTTTACATTTCTTGAGGAATTACAGAAACTTAATATAATGGACAAAGTTCCCATTCTTGTAATAAGCGGTGAAAAGAGCGTTCAGAATGAAAAGAAATGTTTTGATTATGGCGTATCAGATTTTATTGGCCGCCCTTTTAATTCCGTACTTGTAACAAGGCGTGTGCAGAATGTGGTTAATCATTATGCTTACAAAAACAAACTTGAAGAAAAAGTTGAAGAACAGACGTCCAGTTTAAGAGAGGCATACAACACTTTAAAGATACAGGCTGATAAATTGCAGAAAAGAAATCAGGAAATAATAGATATGCTTGGAAATATTGTTGAATACCGTAATCTGGAAAGCGGTGAACATATCCAACGTGTCAAGGGTTACACGAAGATTCTCGCAAAAAAGTTCAGCATGCAATATCCTGAATACAATCTCGACAAAGATACGGTAGCAACCATCGTTGACATAAGTGCATTGCACGACATAGGTAAAATTGCAATCCCTGACAGTGTTTTATTAAAACCTGGTAAACTTACCAAAGATGAATTTGAATATATGAAAACCCACACCATAAGAGGATGTGAAATACTTGATAAAATGGGTAAGGACTGGGAGCCTAAGTTCAAAAAAATCAGTATGGAGATAGTGAGATACCATCACGAACGTTATGATGGGAAAGGCTATCCTGACGGACTTAAAGGTGAGGACATCCCTGTTTCGGCACAGATTGTCTCTCTTGCTGACGTATATGATGCCCTTGTCAGCGAGCGCTGCTACAAGAGTGCATACTCAAAGGATCAGGCATTCAATATGATTGTAGGTGGAGAATGCGGCGTTTTTTCACCTAAGCTTATTGAAGTGTTCCGTGAAGTGAGAAATGATTTTGAAAATTTTGCAGATAATCCTATTAAAAAGAAAGATAAAGCTGTTATTCCAAAGGAGGATTATTAAATGAATGACACATTAAAAGTATTGGAAACAAGAAGAAGCTGCAGAAATTTTGACCCTGCAAAACCGGTATCGGACGAGGCTGTTCAGGCAATCGTCAAAGCGGGGACATACGCGCCTACAGGCAGAGGCATACAAAGTCCTATCATCATCGCAGTATCCAACAAAGAACTGCGTGACGAGATATCGGCGGAAAATGCAAGAATCATGGGAGTTGATTGCGACCCATTTTACGGTGCACCCGTGATTCTCATAGTGCTTGCCGATAAAGATATTCCAACCTACATATATGACGGTACACTTGTTATGGGAAATCTTCTTAATGCAGCTGAAAGCCTTGGAATCAACAGTATATGGATTCATAGGGCAAAGGAAGAATTTGAATCCAGGTTCGGTAAAAATATTCTTAAAAAACTTGGCATTGAGGGCAACTACGAGGGTATCGGACACTGTGCAATCGGATACGCAGCCGAACCTGTAAATGCACCTGCCCCACGAAAAGAAAATTATGTTTATTATGTAAAATAGACGGGGAATAACAGAGGTGATGGTATGATGAGCATGGCTGGGCTAATGTTGATGAATTAATTCCAAAGTCCGGATTGTATGTACATTTATCAAAAGATATTGAGACAGCAAAGATTGTTGGTGCAAGACATGGTAAGCCATTATTTTATTTGGTTGATGCAATGACAATGAACAAAGATGGATATGAGTTCTTTCTATCGGCGAATGGTGTATGGTTAACTAAGAATGTACCTGCAAAATATTTGAATAAGTTATAAAACAATACAAAGGGTAACGATTTTAAATGTAACTTTAGCTGCTATGCGAAGAGCTGGAAGTAAATATACAACAGGAACTGTTAGTGCACATCTTTCATATAGGTGTTGCACCGATATTCCTAGATACTATAAGCCAATGTATGATGATTTTGCCGTGGTTTTTTTATTATTACTTGACACACCATCAATTGATAGCGTATACTATCAATTGATGGTAGATGCACTTTTAGAAATGTGGAGGTGATAGTCATCAAGATACCTATTCGCTCAGAAAAAAAGGCTGTAAAAGCTTTTCTTGAAGAATTAAAAGTAGTTTTGGAAGATGAAGATTTTGATATAGCTGATAACTTATTAATCATTAAATCTAGCAAGGATGAAATTGAATATTCTACTAATTATACAATGATGGATTTAGATTACGATTCATCAGATATTGTTGAAAGACTTAAAGAACTTACAGTTTCAGAATATTCAGAAACATTGATAGATAAAGATGATGATAAGCCACCATTATTATTTGTATTTGGCAAAGATATTAACAATAAGCGGATATATATTAAGCTTAAAATAAAAGGAACAATAACAAAGAAGATATTGTGTTTATCATTTCATTACGCAAAACATGATATGGAGTTCCCATATAAACAAGGGGGACGGAGGTGAAAGGAGACATGGCAATGAACGGAGGCAATCTTATAAGAAAAATCAAAATGGAATGTCCACTCTGTGATAAGGTTCATGAGATTGAAAAAAGGACACGCGTTGCTAAGACTATTATTAAAGGCGAAGAAGTTAATTACGAGGAAACCTATTACTTTTGCCTGAATAGTGATGAAGATGAAAATGAGTTTTCAACAGCAAAGATGGAAAATGAAAATCTGTTGAATGCTCGAAATGAGTATCGAAAAGCGCATGGTTTATTAACATCCGATGATATCGTGGCTATTCGTGAAAAATATGGTTTATCCCAGGTAGACCTTGCAAAATTGCTTGGATGGGGAGAAGCTACGATTTCAAGATATGAAAGTAAAGCAATTCAAGATGACGCCTATGATAATATGCTTAGAATCATTAATGATAATCCTTTAGCTGCTTTAGATTTATTGCAAAAGAATAATGAGCAATTTGCTGGAATTAAAAAGTTGGCTATTAAGCAAAAGATAATGGAGAATCTTGATGAAGAAGGAAGAGAATATCTTCAAAGAAAAGCTTTGGAAAGTGAGTATGTTGAATTTGAAGAATTAAGTGATTTAAATGGAATGATGAAACTTAATATTCCAAAGTTGGAGCTGGTTATCTCATATTATGCAAGTAAGATAAAAAAGCTGTACAAAGTTAAATTAATGAAAATGCTTTGGTATGCGGATTCACTTAGTTTTAAATTCTATGGTCATGCAATGACTGGGTTGGTATATTGTCATGAGGATATGGGAGCATTACCTGTTGGACATTATAAGATAGGAGGACTCCAATTTGTAAATATGGAGGAGGAATGTGATTATGAAAATGTTAAGTACCATTTCCTCCCCAACGATAAACTTGATGAGTCTGAGTTGTCTGCTGAAGAAAAGGAAATATTGGATAAAGTAATTGAAAAATTCGAGTCATATACTGCTCAACAAATTATTGAATATATGCATGATGAGATTGCATATAAAAAGACGGACGATAAAGATATAATACCGTTTAGTTTAGCAAAGCAAATAAGAGATTTTTAAGTATATGAGAGGAGACTCTTTATATAGAAAAAGCCAGAGCTTAGGCTCTGATTGTTCCTTTTATTTGATTGGTTTTAATTTGCAATACAACACCAGAGATCCAAGTAATATTTTTTCTTGTTTTTAATACACCAAAGGAATATACTAATGTACTAGAGATAATCTGGAGGTAGTAACAATGATTGCAGATAAAATGGTTAATCTGGTTAATAACAGCTCAGTAATCAGGGCAATGTTTGAGGAAGGAAGAAGACTTGCGGGAATATATGGGGCAGATAAGGTATATGATTTCAGTCTCGGTAATCCTAATGTTCCTGCACCCAAGGAAGTTAATAAGGCAATACATGATATAATTAATGAAGAAGATTCCGTATTTGTCCACGGATATATGAGCAATTCAGGATATGAAGATGTAAGAGAGGCTATAGCAGACTCTCTTAACAGAAGATTCGGGACACATTTTTCTTTTAACAATATAATTATGACGGTAGGTGCAGCAGGTGGTATCAACTCATTCTTTAAGGCTTTTGTCAATCCCGGAGATGATATAATTGCTTTTGCACCTTATTTTGGCGAATACAGGGCTTATGCGGCTAATGTGGATGCAGAACTTGTTGTAATTCCACCTGATACGGATACTTTCCAGCCTGACCTTGCGGCTTTTGAAAAATCAATCACACCTAAGACTAAAGTTGTAATTGTTAATACACCTAATAACCCTACAGGTGTTGTATACAGTGAAAAGACAATTACAGAAATGGCAGATATTTTAAGAAAAAAACAGAAGGAATACGGAACAGTCATCGCTCTTTTTTCTGATGAACCATACCGTGAACTTGCTTATGACGGCGTGAAGGTTCCATATCTTACCAAATATTATGAGAATACGGTTGTAGGATATTCTTATAGTAAATCATTATCTCTTCCGGGAGAAAGAATAGGATATCTTGTTATTCCCGATGAATTTGATGACAGTGCTAAAGTAATTACAGCCTGCAATGTAGCAACAAGAGTATTAGGATTTGTTAATGCACCATCTCTTATGCAGAGAGTAATTTTAAGATGTGTTGACGTGGATGTAAGCAGCAACATTGCAGTATATAACAGAAACAGGGAGACTTTGTATAAAGGACTTCGTGACCTTGGGTTTGAATGTATTAAGCCTGAGGGTGCGTTTTATATGTTTGTAAAGACACCTATAGATGATGTGGAATTCAGCAATATGGCTAAGAAATATAACATACTTGTGGTTCCGGGAAGTTCTTTTGCATGTAAAGGCTTCGTAAGAATCGCATATTGCGTATCTTACGATACTGTGGTCAATTCGTTGCCTGAATTTAAGAAACTTGCAGAAGAATTAAAACTAATATAAGAGGAATCCGATAATGAGAGAATGGGAAAAAAATATACGAAAAGTCGAACCTTATGTTCCCGGAGAACAGCCTAAGGATAAGGATATTATTAAATTGAATACCAACGAGAATCCCTATCCTCCGGCACCACATGTAAAAGAAGTTCTTGAAAGCATCAGAACGGAGGATTTCAGAAAATATCCTGATCCTGCGGCAGATATGTTAATATCAGCCATATCAGAAAATTACGGCGTTGATAAGGAGATGATTTTTACCGGTGTGGGATCTGATGATGTACTGTCAATGATATTCCTGACATTTTTTAATTCGGACCGTCCTGTGCTTTTTCCGGATATAACATATTCTTTTTACAGCGTATGGGCAGATGTTTACAGAATTAAATATGAGACACCGTTACTTGATGAGAATTTCAATATAAGGGTAGAAGATTACTATAAGCCTAACGGTGGTGTGGTTATCGCTAATCCGAATGCACCTACGGGAATATACAGAAATCTGGATTTTATAAAAGATATTCTTGAACATAACCGTGATGTAATTGTTGTTGTGGATGAAGCATATATTGATTTTGCGGGACAGTCGGCGGTATCACTTCTTAAAGATTATGATAATCTTATAGTAGTGCAGACTTTTTCAAAGTCCAAATCATTGGCAGGTATGAGAATAGGCATGGCATTTGCTAATCCTGAACTTATAAAGGCACTTAATGACGTGAAGTATTCCGTAAATTCTTACACTATGAATATGCCGTCAATACTCCTTGGAACTGCCGCGGCAGAAAGTATGGATTATTATAATAGAACAACAGAGAAAATTATTGAGACAAGAAAACGTTCAGCCGGAAGACTTAAAGCATTGGGTTTTGAGTGTCTTGAATCCGGATCTAACTTTATTTTTGCAAGACATGGCAGGGTAAAAGGAACTGATATATATGATTTCCTCAGGAAAAATAAAGTGTTCGTAAGGCATTTTAATGCTCCACGTATTGATGATTTCTTAAGAATTTCCATAGGTACCGATGCAGAAATGGACAGATTGTTTGAGCTACTTGAAGGGTATCTTGCAAATTTATAAAAAATTAATAATATATTATATATCTGTCTCTTA
>ENA-OYCX01000712-OYCX01000712.1-human-gut-metagenome-genome-assembly--contig:-NODE-712-length-7997-cov-8.271090_pt1 | contig 7997 bp, 7 predicted proteins | sample MGYA00243459_ERZ652885 | MGnify/ENA primary metagenome ERZ652885 (study PRJEB26926, sample SAMN06164570) | human gut metagenome | biome: ENVO:00009003; feature: ENVO:2100002; material: ENVO:00002003...
ACGAGATGCTCAGGAGTCTCGTGGGCTCGGAGATGTGTATAAGAGACAGGAATTATACACGAGAAAAGTTGTCCTGTAGCTTAAAGGATATGCAACAAGAATTCCGTTATAACTGCAGGCATCAAGTGCAACTTTATCATATACCCTGTTTACGAATTCTTCATCCGTTACTTTCGACGCAAGTCCGGCAAGATATGCCGTTGATAAATCACTGTTGCTTACAAGATATACGTCCGGAACATTTTCCGTTGTACTGTCGTTATTAATATTAACAATGTAATTTTCTGAAGAAACACAGTCAAGTACGACGCTGACTCCCTGATTTTTCTTCTCAAATTCAGTTTTGCAAATTTCAAGATAAGGTGTGTAGCTCTCGTTAGCATACCTTACATGCAATATTTCCCCACCGGCTTTATCTGAAGACTCCACGGCAGATTCGCCTACGGTCCCATCTGTTTCACCGCTGCCCGTCTCGTATTTTATCCTGCATCCACTAAAAACAAAAGTGCACGCTAATGCCATAACACCAAGTTTTAAAAATTTATTCATTCTATTGCCCATTCCTTGAGTATATTGATCATATCATCAACATCCTTCATGGTAGCAATAAGAGGTGGCAGGAATCTGATTACATTAGGTCCTGCTGAAAATACAATTAAGCCTGCATCAAGGAGTTTCTGTATAATACCTGAAACAGGATGATCATATTCAAGTCCCTGCATAAATCCAATTCCACGGTGGTCTGTGATTGAAGGGCACATAGCTTTTATTTCATCCAGTCTCTTATATAAGTATGCACCAACTTCTACTACATTTTCAAGTAAATTATTTTTTTTGAACAAATTAAATACAGCAAGTGACGCTGCACATGCAAGAGGATTGCCACCGTAAGTTGTTCCGTGGTCTCCGGCACATAAAACATCACATACTTTACTGCCTGCTGCAAAAGCACCTATAGGCACTCCACAGCCTAAAGCCTTGGCACTTGTGACTATATCAGGCAGAATTCCGAAACGCTGATATGCGAACATATATCCGCTTCTTCCCATTCCGCACTGGATTTCATCGGCAATCATAAGAATATTATTTTCATCGCAAAGTGTTCTTACGCCTTTCACAAATTCCTCTGTGGCAGGTGTTACACCGCCTTCTCCCTGGATTGTCTCCATAATAACTGCACAGGTTCTGTCAGAAATAAGTGCTTTAACGCTTTCAAGATTATTATAATCAGCAAACTTTACTCCCGGGAGCAGTGGTTCAAAACTTTCCCTGTAATGTTCGTTGCCTGTTACTGAAACAGCACCTATTGTCCTGCCGTGGAAACTTTTATTCATGGCAATAATTTCATAGCAGTTATCACCCTTTGTCATTTTTCCGTATTTTTTTGCAAGTTTAAGTGCACCTTCAACAGCTTCAGCTCCGCTGTTGGTATAAAAAACCTTCGTCATTCCCGATGCTTTTACAAATTTTTCACTGGCAAGTGCAGATGGCTCATTATAAAAATAATTTGATGTATGGATAAGCTTGTCCACCTGTGCTTTTACCGCATCATTATATTCTTTATTGCCATATCCCAATGCAAAAACGCCTATTCCCGAACCGAAATCAAGATATTTTTTGCCTTCTGCATCATAAAGGTACATTCCCGAACCGGAATCAAGGGCTATCTGGTATCTGTTGTAGGTATGTATTATATTATTTTCTACTTTATCTATTATATTACTTGTCTTTGTCACTGAAATGTTCTCCTCCTTTACTAAGAATGGCAGTACCGATACCATTATTGGTAAATATTTCAAGAAGCAGACAGTGTGGTATTCTGCCGTCCATTATATGTACTCTTGAAACACCGTTTTCAACGGCATCAATGCAGTTATTAAGTTTTGGTAACATTCCACCGCCGATATATCCGTCTTTAATAAGCTCATGTGCTTCTTCAAGGTCAAGTTCCGAAATAAGTGTACCCGGGTCGTCTTTATCACGGTATACGCCTTCAATATCCGTCAGGAAAGCAAGTTTCTCTGCTTTAACAGCTTTTGCAATGGCACATGCTGCATCGTCGGCATTAACATTGTAGGAATTACCGTTTTCATCCGTTCCCACAGGACATATAACAGGTAAAAAATCATTTTCGATAAGATCAAGGATGAGCTTTGGATTAACCTCCTTGACTTCTCCTACAAAGCCTATGTCCTCTCCGTTTGAGAGTTTCTTTGTTACTTTAAGAATTTCCCCATCCTTGCCGCTTATTCCACAGGCTTCAACTCCAAGGTTCTGCACAAGGGAAACGAGATTTTTATTAACACGGTTAAGTACCATTTCCGCAATTTCCATTGTAGGAACATCAGTAACACGGAGACCGTTTACAAAATGTGTTTCCATTCCTACTTTATCCACCCACTTGCTTATTTCCTTACCGCCGCCATGGACAATAATAGGCTTGAAGCCAACGAGTTTTAAGAGAACTACGTCCTCGATTACTTTTTTCTTAAGTTCTTCGTCTACCATGGCACTTCCGCCATATTTAACAACGATTATCTTACGGTTAAATTTCTGTATATAAGGCAATGCCTCAATAAGAACCTCTGCTTTTGATTTTTCTACATCTAAATTCATCTTTCCATATCTCCTGTATATTTATTAAGACCTGTAATCTGCATTGATATTTACATATTCGTGAGTAAGGTCACAGCCGTATGCAGTGGCATTAAATGTGCCCTGCTTGCAATCGCATATTGCAATTACATGCTCTTCCGAAAGAATCTTTGTTGCCTCTTCTTCGCTGTAATCATCTGCCCTGCCATCCTTAACAATCTGAAGTCTGCCACAAGCACTTTCAAAATATATATCCACAAGTTCAGGGTCAAAGTCTGCTCCCGAATATCCCATTGCACAAAGTATTCTGCCCCAGTTGGCGTCATGCCCGTATATGGCTGCTTTGGTAAGGCTTGAACATACAACGGATTTAGCCATTGTTTTGGCATCTTCCTTAGTAAGTGCATTTAATACCCTTACTTCAAAAAGACATGTGCAGCCTTCGCCGTCACCTGCTATTTTCTTACTGAGTTCCTCCATTATATAATAGAGAGCTTCATAAAACTTCTTATAATTCTCATCTTCTGTATCAATAATCTTATTCTCAGCCATTCCGTTTGCAAGAAGAAGTACAGAATCATTAGTTGAGGTGTCTCCGTCAACGGAAATCATATTAAAAGTATCGTTGACAATTTCACTGAGTGCTTTCTGCAAAAGATCTTTTTTAATCATACAGTCCGTTGTAATAAAACAGAGCATTGTTGCCATATTAGGATGAATCATTCCTGAACCTTTACACATACCACCCACGGTAACAACCTTTCCGTCTATTTCAAAATTAACAGCAACCTGTTTGCTCTTAGTGTCCGTTGTCATTATCGCTTCTGCCGCAAGTGTTGCTGCTTCTTCATCAGGCTTAAGTCCCTTAGGTAATTTCTTAATTCCCTCCTTAATTATATCCATAGGAAGCTGTCTTCCTATAACACCTGTGGAAGCAACAAGAACAGCATCCTTAGGAAGCTGCATTTCATTACCTACCGCTTCAGCCATATCCATACAGTAACCGTATCCTTCTTCTCCCGTACAGGCATTGGCAACACCGCTGTTAATAACAACAGCCTGTGCATAAGGAGAATTATGCACCACATTGTAATCCCATTTTACCGGTGCTGCCTTAACTTTATTGGTTGTAAAAACACCTGCTGCCACACATGGCTTTTCACTGTATACAAGTGCCATATCTTTTTTAACATTATTTTTGATACCGGCATTAAGTCCGTTTGCCATAAATCCTTTTGCGGCATTTACACCGCCGGAAATATTTTTATTCATATTGATATCCTCCATCTCTTACAGATAGTAATTTTAGTACCTTATTTATGTAATGTAAAGAAGGCATTTTATTTTTCTGTTAATAAATTTATTTATAATTATACATTTTCATTGCATAATATGCAATACCTAATTACAAAATGATATCTTACATAAAATAAGCCCACCGATAAAATACCGGTGGGCAAAATTACTTTTACAAATTATTTCTTATTCTCGTCAAGATTCTGCTTCATCATAGCACGAACTTTCATTGAAAGTCCGAAAAGATTGATAAATCCTGAAGCATCCTTGTGATCATATAAATCACCGGTTGTAAATGAAGCAAGACTTTCTGAATATAATGAATATGGAGAAGTTGTACCCTGTCTAATAATGTTACCCTTATAAAGCTTCATCTTGACTTTACCTGTAACAGTTTCCTGTGTCTTATCAACAAAAGCTGATAAAGATTCACGGAGCGGACAGAACCACTTTCCTTCATATACTAAATCTGCAAATCTTGTAGCAACAAGTTTCTTATATGCAAGTGTCTCACGGTCAAGACAGAGTTCCTCGAGCTGTGTATGAGCTTCCATAAGGATTGTTCCGCCCGGAGTCTCATATACGCCTCTTGATTTCATACCTACAACACGGTTCTCAACAATATCAATAATACCGATACCATGCTTTCCGCCAAGACGGTTAAGTTCACGGATAATATCGGAAACCTTCATTCTCTTACCGTTTAATGCAACAGGAATACCTGCTTCAAAATCAAGTTCAACATCTTCTGATTCATCAGGTGCATTCTGTGGTGTAACCGATAATACAAGAAGATCATCATAATTTGGTGCACATGCAGGATTCTCAAGTTCAAGTCCTTCATGGCTGATATGCCAGATATTTCTGTCACGGCTGTATGAATGGCTTGCATCAAAAGGAAGGTCAATTCCGTGTGCCTTACAGAATGCGATTTCATCTTCACGTGACTGCATTGTCCATTCAGGCTGTCTCCAGGTTGCAATAACTTTGATGTCCGGTGCAAGAGCTTTAATAGAAAGTTCAAATCTTAACTGGTCATTACCTTTTCCCGTAGCACCGTGGCAAATTGCAACAGCTCCTTCTTTTCTTGCAACTTCAACAAGCTTCTTTGCAATTAAAGGTCTGGCAAAAGATGTACCAAGTAAATATTTATTCTCATAAACAGCATTTGCTTTGACTGTAGGCATTATGTATTCGTCACATAATTCATCAACTACATCCTCAATGTACAATTTCTCTGCACCTGAATATTTTGCTCTCTCATCAAGTCCTTCAAGTTCACTTTCCTGTCCGACATTGACACAGCAACAAATTACATCATAACCGTATGTTTCCTTTAACCATGGAATGATTGCTGTAGTATCAAGTCCGCCTGAATAAGCTAAAACAACTTTATCTGCCATAATTGTTTCCTCCAAATATTAAATCTCCAGCTAAGTTTACAACTCATTTAGTGTTTGTGCAAGTAAATATTTTATGATATTATTAAAAAAAATATTCAAGGAGTTAAAAATGCCTGTATTTGATTTTAAAGATAAACCGGACAGCAACGAAAGCATATGCACATATATAACTTTTAAATCCTGGTCCAATACTGCCTCGGCAGAAAATCCTATAATGGTTATTGCCAACCCGGATAATAAATTTACCCACCACACCAACGGAATGTTTATTAACCCTATTAAAAGAACATCCTTTGAATTACACAATGACAGTGAAAAGGCTTCTTATGACATAGTACGGATTGATTCAAGATTTACAAGTCTTTATAAATGGCTTGGCGAGAATCATATAAAAGTCAGGCTTTCCGGTATACTCACCGATGAGGGCTACTGCGTGTACAAAATCCGCGAACAAGCCTTTCTTAATCACTCAAAGCTTTCTTCCGGTGACGGATTTTTACAATACATGATAGAGAGACTTCTCTCAAGCGATCCGCCTTCTGAAGAAGTTACGGATGAAAACGATGAGAATGATTCAGACGGAGACGGAATGAAGCTTACCAGTATCCAGAGCATAACAGACTTTATAGCATGTGCCGGAAAGACCCTTCCCGAAAATATCCAGGTATGGGCAAGGAGAAATCTCGTTGTTGCCAAATCAAACGAAGTGTCCCCTGAAGAACGCCGTCATGCACAGCGTGCTCTCTCAACAATGATGAGCATTAACTGGAAAAATAATTACTTTGCCTCAATTGATCCTGTTGAAGCCAAAAGAATTCTTGATGAAGAATTATATGGAATGGAAAAAGTAAAACAGAGAATTATAGAAACAATTATCCAGATTAACAGAACACATACGCTTCCTGCCTATGGTCTGCTTATCGTAGGACCTGCCGGAACAGGTAAATCCCAGGTTGCCTACGCTGTTGCAAAAATCCTGAAATTAAGTTTTACAACGCTTGATATGAGTTCAATCAATGACCCTGAACAATTAACAGGAAGCTCAAGGGTATATGCCAATGCCAAACCAGGTATAATTATGGAAGCATTTGCACAGGCAGGAGAATCCAAGTTAGTATTTATTATCAATGAGCTTGATAAAGCCAATGAAGGAAAGGGCAACGGCAACCCTGCCGATGTACTCCTTACATTGCTTGATAATCTCGGTTTTACCGATAACTATATGGAATGTATGATTCCTACAGATGGTGTTTATCCTATTGCTACTGCTAATGACAAAAGCAAAATCAGCGCACCTATTATGTCCCGATTTGCCGTTATCGAAATTCCTGATTATACACCTGATGAGAAAAAAATAATTTTTACAAAATATGCCCTTCCAAAAATTCTTAAAAGAATGGGTATGTCGAATGATGAAATATCTGTCACAGATGACGGACTTGATGCAATAGTGAAACTTTGTTCCCAGACATCGGGTATAAGGGATGTTGAGCAGGTTGCCGAGCATCTTGCCGCACACGCACTCTACCAGATTGAGGTCAACCATGTGACAAATGTTACATTTAATGCTGAAATGATACGCCGCCTGATAGAATAAAATTTTGACATAGATATGTCTTTAATATATAATCAAACCGATTATGTTGTCTGACATATATAATAAAATTAAGGTGAATATATAATGAAAACAGTAGATATTATCGTGCCTTGTTATAATGAGGAGCCTGTTCTTACTTCTTATTACAATGAGACGGAAAAAGTTGTATCCGGAATACAGGGTTACAAATTTAATTATATTTTTGTAAATGACGGCAGTAAAGATAATACAATGATTATTTTAAAAGGGCTTGCTGCTTCTTATGATAATGTAAAATACATTTCTTTTTCCCGAAACTTCGGAAAAGAATCAGCAATGTATGCCGGCCTTAAATCATCCACAGGTGATTACGTCATAGTAATGGATGCCGATTTACAGCATCCCCCTGCTCTCATACCTCATATGATAGAAAGTGTCAATAATGGTCATGACTGTTGCGCCGCATATCGTACTTCAAGAAAAGGTGAAAAAAAAATACGAAGTTTTTTCTCCCAGCGTTTTTATAAATTTAACAATAAACTGACTGACAGCAATATGCCTTACGGAGCCGTTGATTACCGTATCATGTGCCGCAAAATGGTTGATTCCATTGTAAGTATGAAAGAGGTCCAGCGTTTCTCGAAAGGTTTATTCTGCTGGGTTGGATTTGATACGGAATGGATTCCTTACGAAAATGTTGAACGTACATTAGGCACAAGCAAATGGAGTTTTAAGGGACTTACAAGATACGCAATGGACGGAATATTTTCTTTTTCGGTTAAACCCCTGAAATTTCTTGCAATAATGGGCTTTATTATATCCGGTATTGCTATTGTTTATGCATTATATATACTTATTAAGACACTTACAATGGGAATTGATCTGCCGGGATATGCCTCTACCATGATTGTTCTTTTGTTTATCGGAGGAATCATCGAACTTTCAATAGGTGTGTTAGGTGAATACATTGCAAGGATATTTGTTGAAATTAAGAAACGGCCTATATTTATAACAAAAGAGACCAACATCGAAAGCAAAAAGGACCCTGACGATGAAAACATTAATTAAAAAGTTTGTTAATAAAGAAACCATAGTATATCTCATATTCGGTATCCTTACTACTGTTG